>Ga0080006_1181964_pt1 | contig 252730 bp, 235 predicted proteins | sample RS3BMetagenome_FD_69209 | JGI IMG/M metagenome (GOLD analysis project Ga0080006, IMG submission 69209) | Ferric oxide microbial mat and aquatic microbial communities from Rainbow Spring, Yellowstone National Park, USA - RS3B (SPADES... ...
GGGTCAGGGCGAGGAGTTTGAGCAGGCTTGGGGCTTTGCGCAGGCGCCAGGCGGTCGCGGGGATGACGCGGGGGCCCACCAGGACCCGAAAGTCCCCCAGCAGATAGATACGCAGCTCATCCTTATCCGGTGAAATGTGATTGGGCATCAAGACCGCTCCTTCCCAGCTCATCGAGTCACAGCGGGCTTCTTTGCTCGTAACACCTAATTGGATGATACAATACGAGAAGTGCAGAGAGCTATATTCCAAACGGGAGGTTGAATGCATGGAATTAGCGATTGGACTGACCGGTGAATCAAGTACTGTGGTACGGGAAGACAATACTGCCGACGCTATGGGTGCAGGAGGGGTACGGGTCTTTGCTACTCCAGCAATGATCAGCTTGATGGAAAATGCGGCTTTCGCCGCGGTGCAGCCAATGTTGCCCGCCGGCAAAACATCGGTCGGGGCATTGGTGAATGTGCAGCATCTGGCAGCAACTCCCCTGGGCATGCGTGTGCGCGCTTTTGCCAGGTTAATTGCTGTTGATGGTAGGCGCCTGACTTTTGAGGTAGAGGCTTACGATGAGCGTGAACTGATTGGCAAAGGAATCCATGAGCGGCAGATCGTGACGCTGGAGCGTTTTATGGAGCGAGTAAACGAGAAAGCGCACCAGAAGGCTAGCGGTTAAAATTGTGATGTGTGCCAGAGATCTGGGCTTTTTACCCCGCTTGTCATACAGTCCATTTTGTGATATGCTTAAAAAGGTACATGCATTGGTAAAAGTGGGTTGCTTAGGACCTCCAGTCCTATCTGCCTGTCCATACTGCTTCGAGCGCCCACTTCACTTACGGCTCCATAACGGAGGGATGGCAGAGTGGTCTATTGCGGCTGTCTTGAAAACAGTTGGGCGAAAGCCCCGGGGGTTCGAATCCCTCTCCCTCCGCCAGATAGCCCGAGCATAACTCAATGAGCCGCTGGCGTCACATAGCTGGCATAGATGTTAGCCGTTACCGGGCGCTAGCGTAGGCGTTAAGATAGACAGCAAAAAGCTTTTATGCGAGGGGACGGAATGCATGGCGCTTTTCGGCAGCTTACGCCAGTTTAGTCTGGCGGATACCCTTCATATCATTGAGAAGGAAAGAAAGTCCGGGCGCCTCGTCGTAGAACGTGCTGGTCAGCGTGTGGAGCTCTATTTCCAACATGGCCGCCTGATCGCGCAGGATCGCGATGGTAGCGCCGAAACGCTGGGGCAGCGGCTGATAGCCGCTGGCATCATTAGTCGGGAGCAGTATCAGCATGCTCTCGCGCTGCACCAGGGGCCTGCAGCTCTGACGGATACGCGCCTTGCCCTTATGCTCATTGATCTGGGCTACTGCTCGCAAGATACCCTGCACAATTGGGCTGCCGCCACCGCTATTGACCTGATTGCCAGTCTGCTAAGTTGGGCAGAGGGGGATTTTCGGTTTGAGGAGAACATCACTCCATCGCCAAATCGCCTCCGTATACCTTTGTCGCTTGGGCCTCTACTCGAGGAGGCGCAGCGACGTGCTGCCGGGTATCGACCAGCATCCATGCCCCGACAGGCTCTTACCTCCAGCGCAATCCTCACCTTTGCCGACCGGCAGGGGCAGGGCATCATCCAGTTAACTCGCCAGCAATGGCAGTTGCTCACCCTAATTGACGGACGCACCCCCCTCTGGATGATCAGTCGCTACCTGGGAACGCACGATACCATGGTGGTGCATGTTGCATCGCAACTGGTCAATAATGGTGTTGCGATGGTCATTGGACACCAGCCACAGCCATCCATGATCCCGGCAGCAGCTTCAGAACAAGTTTGAAGTGTCGCTAGGATCGCAAAGCTACTTTTCTGGCCACTCCAGCATTATTGCCTGTACTTCATCGCCAGCATGTATGATCGTGCCACCTTCTGGTACGATAAGCAGCGCATTGGCTCCTAGCATCGAGGTCATGATATGTGATCCTTGTGGCCCGGTTGTCCTGGCCCAGAAACGGCCGTCGCGAAACTCCACTTTTGCTCGTACATAGTGCCGTCGCATGGAGCGGTCAGTAATGTCTTCCAGCATCGTCACAGGCACAACCTGACGTTGGAGATACCGATGCCCCATCATTTTGCGCAGTGCTGGGCGTCCCAGGAGCTCAAACGTGACGGCAGCAGAAACCGGATTGCCCGGCAATCCGAGCAGCGGTGTCATACCAATATGGCCAAAGGCAACTGGTTTACCTGGTCGCATGTTGATGCGCCAGAATTCTATCTTGCCCTGCTCAGCCAAGAGGTCCTTTACCAGATCAAAGTCACCAACAGAGACCCCACCTGTGGTGATGATGAGATCGTCTTCCCGTGCCATGCTGAGCTTTTCCCGTAGATCTCCTGTCACATCGTGAGCGATGCCCAGCACATGAGCTATCCCGCCGGCGCGGGTTACAGCGGCTGCGATTGTATAGCTGTTGCTGTTGTAAATCTGGCCAGCTTGCAAGGGCTGGCCGACCTCAACCACTTCATCACCTGTGGCAATAACCGCGACTCGTGCGCGCCGATAAACCTGGACGGATGCCACGCCAATAGATGCGAGCACTGCCAGTTCCCATGGGCCAAGGACACTGCCTGTGCTCAATACCCGGCTTCCGGGCTGGATATCCTCGCCCGCTGCACGAATGTTGTTGCCTGGCACAACCTCTGTCAGTATCTCGACAGAGTTCGCGTCAGAAGCTGGCTGGCGTGTTAGCTCGTGCTGGATGACTGCATCCGCCCCTGGTGGCACCGGAGCCCCGGTCATGATCCGCATGGCAGTGCCGGGTTTGAGCTCGTATTCGGCCATGTATCCTGCCGGGATCGTTCCGATTACGCGCAGGCGGGCGGGAGCTTCTTCGCGAGCGCCAGTGGTATCGGCGCTACGCAACGCATAGCCATCCATAGCCGAATTGGCAAAAGGTGGCACCGGCGCGCGGGCAACGATATCTTCCGCCAGCACATAATCAAGTGCGTCCGCCAGCGGAAGGGAGATTATCGGGAGTGGTTGGATCTGCGCAAGTATTTGCTCAAGCGCCGCTTCAACGCTAATCATATTTGTCCTCCTGGTTCGCTGCTCTACCGCAGGGAGTCAAGGCCCTGCGAGGCAAGGTGCAATTTAGCGAAGCACAGGTGGGTCGTCGTCGTCGGACCGCTCCAGAGCGGTCTGCAATAACCTGGACGTTACTCTTCGCTGCTGAATCAATGGTCAAGAGCATGTGTGCCATGTTTAAAGATACGGAAGAGGCTGCGCCATCCAAAGTGTGGCGATGGCTCCTCTTCCGGAGGAGCTATTGGTACTCGTGCTATACGGGTTGCGATAGCCTGGGAGCGGCGTAGCCAGCCGTCTTCCTCTAATCGCTGCTCGTGGCCCCCCGCCAGATCAAAATCGCTGGCGGGTGTGTCGCCTGCTGTCTCATCTGCCGCGGCTGAAAGGACTGACGACTCAGAAGCATCTTTGGGGGCTGCTGGAGCCGTCGTGCTATTGGGTGGGGGCGACACAAGAGGTATGGGGCTTGTCGGCTGGTCAATGGCAAACAGAGTGTCGGATTCCTCTGGTTGAATAAGCCAGACAGGTCCATCGGCTGCTGCCTCAGCAGCTGGATGTGGGCTATCTGGCATCTTTGCTGACCCTTCTATTTCAGCCAGTGGCTGGCTGGCTCTTGCACTTTCTGAAGCTACGGGCGCTATTGCTTGCTGCTCGCCTGCATCGGCGGCTCTCGATTCAGAGCTGGCCGAAGCAGTATCGCTGTGATTCAAGCTGGCGGTATCAATCCAATCGTAAGCGCCCTCAAGGGCATATTCACACCACTGGCAGTAATCGGTCGGCGCGAGGCTAATGCCCTCGAAGTAGGTAAGACGGCGTACTGTCTGGGTTAGCCAGTTTTCACCTCGCTCGACCAGCCGGTCCAGCAAATCGACATCTTGCACGCCACGCGCCTGAAGGAACTCAATCGCCGCAAATTCGCCGTCGGTCGGGCGCAGCTTTGCCTCTTGGGCATCGTTGACAGCCAGATCAGCGCGAAGAGCAGCAATACGCTCATCAATCTGTTGCAGCGAGCGTTCAAGGTGGTAGGCAAGATAGGCTCTGGCAAACTCGCGCACTTCCTCAGGCGGGATACGTTCATAAAGCTGTGCTATATCTGGCATGGTCTCATCCATATACTATCCTCTTTTGCTATGCCGGCGTGTCCCGGCGCTCAATGTACTCTGATTGATCGGCGGCAGATGGCTGTTCTATTGCTGCTGCCGCATTGCCGGCAGGCTCGTTCTCCAAAGCAGCCTCACGCGCTGGAGTCTCATTGCGCAGCCACCAGGGAACTGCAAGTCGCGGCTGTGTTTGCATCTCATTGAGTGTATTGACAGCAGTTCCGGGAATGATATCCAGTTGTGGTGATTGGAATGGGAGGCTGTCGGTCAATGGATCATGGGGAGATTGAGTCAATTCATGCAGCACAGCAAGCGGGTCAGCAGGGGCTTGTTGAAGTTCGGCTATCAACTGCTGTACGACCAGATCTGCCAGCTCATCTGTCTGCTGGCTGTTGGCAGTGACAGGGTCCACTGCTGGCATGGAGGAGACTGACGCTGCGGTGGCCTCATCGCCAGGGGCTACCAGGTCCGGCCTCTGTGGTCCCTGCCTCAGGCTATTAGCGCCGCCGGCTTGCATCCCTAACCAGACCAGGAGCGCGTTCAAGATACAGTTATCCGGTTTCAGGGTCAAATAACCGCTTCGCGGCATCTGTGCCAGCAGGCGAGCGCGCTCATGTAGCTGGCTGGCAAGTTCATCACGCAGCATGCGACCAATCTCCTGATAATGCAGCCAATCCTGGTACTTGCCCATGATCACTCCTCCAGATAAGTTATCTTTGTTGTTTCTTGCAAGTCTGCTGTTCCTTAAGTAAGCTTCCGCCGCTGCTATCTGCTATAGGGTTTCCGGCATCTTTTAGCGGTATCGTTGGGTCGCTTGACCCTTGCACTGCCCGTTTTGGTTATCTGTCGTGTTACCATGTACTCTATCATCTTATTGATATGCTAGTTTAGGTTCACGCAGTGGGCTGGGCTGTGTCAGGGTAATGGCAGTATAGCATGGTGTCCCGGTAAAGACAAACATTGGCAGGACCATTCCTCGTCCTAGGGCAGTAAAGATAGTTACATGGCATCACTTTTGTGATATCATATGACACAGAAGCCTAAACAGTATGTAGAGAAAGCTCTAGTAGATGGCGACACAGCAAGTTCAGGCAACACGGCAGGCCAGACTCCATCCGCGATCCGGTGCCCCACGACGACGCAAACCCTGGACCGTCAATCGTCTCATAAATCGCATCTGGGGCCTTTTCAGCTCTGTCAAATTTGCGATCGTGCTGATAGCACTGATCGCAGCAGTTTGTCTTATCGGCGTCTTTTTTACACAGGCGCCCATTGAGATTCGCTCCTCGCCGACTGACTACGCTGCCTGGCTCGAATCTACAGCACGGCCAACTTATGGCTCCTGGACTGATCTGCTCAACTGGTTGCAGTTTTTCACCATCTTTGCGAGCTGGTACTTCCGGCTACTGCTGACGCTCCTGGCCATCAGCATTATCATCTGTACTGCCAATAGAGCACCGGGTATCTGGCATAACTTCCGGCATCCGCTGATTCGACGTAGCGATCGCTTCTACCAGAATGCGCGCGAGCGGGTAGAGTTTTCAACGGACCACAGCATTGATGAAATCCGGCAGGCGTTGCGGCAGCGCCACTATCGCGTACGTGGGGTGACTGACGAGGAGACAGGGATCGTTTATCTTTATGCCAATAAAAATAGCTGGGCTACTCTCTCAACCTTCGTCTTCCATGGTTGTCTGGTGCTGATCTTGCTGAGCGGGGTTATCACGACATGGCGTGGCTTCGGTGATCAGAGCATGGCGCAGCGTATCTTGCCTGCACCCATTTATAATTATTTGCAGGGGCTGGCCGGTTTTAGCTATCCCCAGGCTATGCCAAACGGAACGAACGGAGTAGTGTATCCAATTGGCACGCCTCATAACATCGAATATCATGTCATCCGCTTTGTGGCTACTTTCAACCCTCAAACAGGACAACCGACTGATTTCTATACAGATCTGGTGGTTTATCAGGATGGACATGAAGTTGCTGCTCATCGCGTTCGTGTGAATAGCCCGCTGACCTATCAAGGAGTCACATTCCATCAGGCTTCCTTCAGTATGTATGCGTGGATCGAGATCCAGGACGCACATGGCAATGTGCTTTATGACGAGAAGGATAGTCTGGATGAGCGGGACAACTTTGGGCTGGGAGGCAATGCACCGCCGCTGCCGTTGAATATTGCGCGTGATCTGCCCTTTGCTGCTGCTGGTGGAACGCTGACGGTCGCCGCAACCGATCTTCCACAGCAAGGTTGGCTCGTTATTGTTGAAGGCTTCAACGCGAGTGGTCAGGTCCAATATCGTGGGCTGGCGTTCGTAGGGCATACGACCACGATGAGCAATGGCTGGAAACTGACGGTTAAGGAGGTAAAGCCAGAAACGATACTGCTTATTACCAAAGACTCAGGAGCACCGCTGCTGTTTCCTGTAGCCTTCCTTATGGTTTTGAGTTTGTGCGTAACGTTCTACTTTCCGCAGCGGCGCATCTGGGCGCGCATTGCACACAATCACATACAACTGGGTGCACTCAAAGAACATTTTGTGAACATGCATGCGGAGCTCGAATATTTTGCTAAGATGCTGGCGGCACACACGCAAGACATGAGATCAGGCCGGAGAGCCCCATCAGCGGATGCCCATGCAACCGTTTGACAGAGCGCTGCGCGTGGCATATGCTACTGTCAGGCAAGAGTCTTTTCGCCATGCCCTAAATGCGGGAGGCGGTGTACATGAAACTCACAATGAAAGGGGATTATGGTCTGCGGGCTATGCTGGACCTGGCCCATCATTATGGCCAGGGGCCCATTCAAAGCGGCGATATTGCCGTCCGGCAATATATCCCCGAGCCGTATCTTGACCAGCTTTTGATCACCCTGCGCCGTGCCGGCTTGGTCAAAAGCGTACGCGGTCCCCAGGGTGGTCACATGTTGGCGCGGCATCCTCAGCAGATCACGATGGGTGAGGTCATTCAAGCGTTGGAAGGATATATTGCTCCAATGGAATGTCTGCCCGATCCATCGTTCTGTCATCTCTCACCGAATTGTGCTCTGCGCGAGGTCTGGATTAAGGTAGATGAGTTTACCCGGCATTTGTTGATGCATACAACTATAGAGGAACTTGCACAAAGACACTTCACTGATAAAGCAGAAACCATGTATTACATCTAAGTGAGCATGGATTACATCTAAGTGAGAAGGTAAGCTCTTCTTAAGAGCGGGATGCTCCCTCTTGAGGCAAAGGGGAACTTTGATTGTCTTGCCTATCATTATTGGTGGGTAGTCCCTCCTGAAGGGTGATTGTCTATCTCTGATTGCTTTGCTTTAATACTATTCCATGATCGCCTTGGGCGGTGGGTACCTTGCCCTTTCCTCCCAGGCACTTTTTTGCCTATATAGCCCCTGAAGAGCCTGATGGAGCGCTTGCAGCATAGCCATTATGCTCAGTGCTCAAAAAACCCTCTGAGTACGCTTTCACTGTCCGCAGGCGGCGAGGAGAGAGGGGTGGAATAAAAAAGGTAAGAAGGAGATTGTATGCCTCGGTGGGCTAAAGATGCGACAGGACTGATCGGCCATACCCCTTTGGTGCGGTTAAATCGTGTTATTGGCCCAGGACAGGCCACCGTTCTAGGTAAGCTAGAAGCGTTTCAACCGGGCTATAGCGTGAAAGATCGTATTGCCGTTAGCATGGTGCTGGATGCTGAGGAACGTGGCCTTCTCAGGCCAGGTGGGGTGATCATAGAGCCGACCAGCGGCAATACAGGTATTGGCCTGTCGTGGGTGGCAGCAGCCCGAGGCTACCAATGCATTCTGACCATGCCGGAGACTATGAGCATGGAGCGGCGTATGGTTTTGCGCCGTTATGGTGCACAGATCGTCTTGACACCTGGTGCGCAGGGCATGCGAGGGGCTATCAATAAGGCCAGGGAGCTCGTCCAACAGATTCCTGGTGCCTGGATGCCCATGCAGTTCGATAATCCAGCCAATGTCGCAATCCATCGCCGGACTACGGCGCGCGAGATATGGGATGATACCGGGGGGATGATAGACATCTTTGTTTCAGCTATCGGCACTGGTGGCACTTTTACGGGAGTTACACAGGTTATTAAGGAACTAAAGCCCAGCCTATATGCTGTGGCAGTTGAGCCTGCTAACTCTGCGGTGCTCTCAGGGCGCACCCCGGGTCTGCACAAGATTGAGGGCATTGGTGCTGGCTTTATTCCTAGCATCCTACGGGTGGATCTCATTGATGAGATCATAACCGTTACTGATGATGAGGCCATCATGATGACGCGCCGCCTGGCGCGTGAAGAAGGATTGCTAGTGGGCATCAGCAGTGGTGCCGCTGTTCATGCAGCCTCTCTGATCGCCCAGCGTCCGGAGAACCGTAACAAGCTCATCGTCACAGTTCTTCCGTCTGCTGGCGAGCGGTATCTTAGCACTGCCCTCTATGATGATATTCGCGGGATGGCCTGAGGAATAGCAGAAACGTTGCTGCCGCTATTCGATATCAGTTCTCCCATAAATCAGCGCGCGCTTGACCTCTTCGATCAAATCCGTGACGGGAATGCCGCGAGGGCAGGCATCGGTACAGTTGAAGATAGTGCGACATCGCCAAACACCGAGCCGGTCACTCAGAATGGCGAGACGCTCACTGGCGCCCTGGTCACGGCTATCGAAAATAAAGCGGTGGGCGTTAACGATCGAGGCAGGTCCAACCCATTCAGGGTTGCCCCAGACCATCGGGCAAGAGCCGGTGCAGGCGCCACAAAGGATGCACTTAGTCCCCTCATCAAAGCGAGCCCGTTGCTCCGGTGACTGCAAGCGCTCTGTTGCTGGCGCTGGCTCATCGTTGATCAGATAGGGTTTGATCTTCTCATATTTAGAGAAAAATGGATCCATGTCCACAACCAGATCTTTGATCACTGGGAAGCCGAGCATTGGCTCGATCACAATCTTATTGGGCAGATCCTTCATCAGGAGTGTGCAAGCAAGCCGGTTTCGCCCGTTGATGCGCATAGCATCCGATCCGCAGACGCCGTGGGCACATGAGCGACGAAAGGTCAGGGAGCCATCCTGTTTCCACTTAATCGCGTTGAGAGCATCAAGAAGGCGATCATTATCCTCGACTTCTACCTGGTACTCACTCCAATGCGAGCGCTGATCTTTATCGGGATCGAACCGCTTAATTTTGAGTGTAACCGTTCGCATGCATTGCCTCCAACGGCGAACCGCTGCTAGGAGAGGAAGCGGTTCGCTGACCGCTATTTAATATTTGCGTTCTTTAGGCTGGAACGCGGTGATCACGACTGGTTTATAGCGCAACTCCACCTTGTGTGCAGCGCTGCCCCGGTAAGCCAGGGTATGCTTCAAGAAGTGTTCGTCATCCCGCTTGGGAAAATCTTCCCGATAGTGCGCGCCCCGGCTCTCCTGGCGTGCCAGCGCACCGGCGACCGTAGCTGTCGCGCAGTCCAGCAAGAAACCTAGCTCTATGACCTCCATAAGTTCAGTGTTAAATGTTTTGCCCTTGTCCATAATGCATACGCGCTGATAGCGATCCTGCAACTCGTTCAGCTTCTGCTGCATCTGCGTAAGTCCCTCAGCTGTACGTATTACGCCTGCCAGTTCCATCATGTTGTCGCGTAATTCTCTGCGGATCGCTTCCTGCGTTTCTCCGGCCTTGTTCCCACGAATACGTTCGACCAGGGCACGGGCCTCGCCATCAGGTTCAGGTGGCAATGGGGCATAATCGTTCTCGCGGACAAATCGTGCGGCATGTTTTCCGGCACGACGCCCGAAGACAATAAGATCTACCAGTGAATTGGTGCCCAGCCGGTTGGCGCCATGCACCGAAACACAGGCCACTTCGCCTGCCGCATAGAGTCCAGGTAGCACCGTGTTCTTCTCATCGATGACCACCTGACCATCAACGTTAGTTGGAATACCGCCCATGGCATAATGGGCAGTAGGCTGAATTGGAATAGGGTCAGTGATCGGCTCAACGGCCAGATATGTACGCGCGAAGTTGGTAACATCCGGCAGTTTGCTATCGAGAACCTCTTTGCCCAGATGGGTCAGATCGAGATAGACATAGTCCTTGCCACCGATACCTCGTCCCTCGCGAATCTCCTGATAGATATAGCGGGAAACCATGTCACGCGGCGCCAGATCCTTGAGCGTAGGAGCATAGCGCTCCATGAACCGCTCGCCTTTGTCGTTGCGCAAAATGCCGCCCTCACCGCGCGCTGCCTCACTCAGCAGGATGCCTACTTTGTAGATTCCCGTCGGATGGAACTGATACATCTCCATATCTTCGAGTGGGATACCCCTCCGGAAAGCAATGGCCATACCATCACCAGTACAGGCGAGGGCGTTGCTGGTGATGCGGTAGACGCGCCCATAGCCGCCGGTTGCCATAATCACGGCTTTGGCACTGAAAACGTGGATCTCGCCGGTACGGAGTTCCAGCGCAACTACGCCAGCGGCCCGTCCTTCATTAATCAGGAGATCCAGTACCAGAAACTCGTTAAAGAAACGGACCTGGTTTTTGATCGCCTGCTGATACATCGTCTGCAAAATCATATGGCCGGTGCGGTCAGCCGCGTAGCAGGAGCGACGCACCGGTGCTTCACCGAAGTTGCGTGTATGGCCACCAAAGCGCCGCTGATCGATGCGTCCGTCTGGCGTGCGATTAAAAGGCAGGCCCCAGTGTTCCAGTTCGTAGACGGCCTCGATGGCGTCACGGGCCAGAATCTCACAGGCATCCTGGTCGCAGAGATAATCGCCACCTTTGACGGTGTCGAACATGTGCCACTTCCAATGATCTTCTTCCAGGTTGCCCAGTGCAGCGGCTACGCCGCCCTGGGCTGCGCCGGTGTGCGACCGGGTGGGATACACCTTACTCAAAACCGCGACACTGGTATTGGATGCCAGTTGCATTGCCGCCATCAGACCTGCACCACCTGAGCCGACAATAACAACATCAAACCGGTAGAACATAGGTTTTCTCCTTAACCGAGCGGATGAGCTACGCAAGGACTGCCAGGATTTGGCACAGCATGGAAGGTCAGGATGGCAATTGTACCTAACCAGAAGAAGGTCAATGCCAGCAGCCAGACTCCGGATTGTGCGACTAGCCGCCAGGTATAAGGGCGAACATAATCATCGATCACAATCCGCAGGCCGTTCAAACCGTGAAACAGAGCCAGCATAAGCATCATCCAATCAAAGAGGCGCCAGTACGGGTTCGCGTACCGAATGGCAACGAAGTCATAGGCAGTACAATGGACATCGTTCGCCACATGCATGATAAGAAGGTGAACGACGACGAAGCCGATCAGCAGGATGCCGGAGAAGCGGAAGAAGTACCATGAGTAGAGCTCGAATCCGCCCTGTAACGGGCGCTGCGGTGCTCCATAGGCGCTGATCTTCCTGTTTGGAGATGATTGGTTGATCCGCATCGTTCGCCCCTTCTTACATGAATACGAGCGGACCAACTCCTGGCGTGAAGAAGCCGAAGATTGGCCCGATCACGAAGATGCCCATGCCAATGAAGCATAAGATGGCCAGTGCCATCGCCGCTATCCACATCTGCTGCTGGTATCTCACGCCGCTCGGCCAGAAGTCAATAGCGATGATCCGCAGCCCATTGAAGACATGGTACATCACAGCGGCAATCAGAATGAGCGAGGCCGCGCGGATACCTGGTGTAGAAAAGATGCTGATGGCATCATTATAGTATGTCGGTCCTAACTCCAGGAGAGAAATATCGATGATATGAACCAGGAGAAAGGCTAGGATGCCCAGCCCTGAGAGGCGATGGAGAAACCAGGACCACTGGCCTGATTGGCCGCGGTAAATGCCCAACCCCAGGATGCGATAGCCCAGTAAGGACCATCTTCCTACTTGTCCTCTGTCCATGTGCAACAACTCTCCTTTTGCAGCAAACAAAGGATACCACTCACCATATCTTTGCTCTGGTCGAGTGGCTGTGCGTTTCCCACCACACCACGTACCCACGCGGCATGGGAATACCAGGGTAGCCACGTTATTATATGGTACTGGCATAAGACAGCGCAAGGTTGACCTGGGGCAATCGCTGCCAGCGCTCCTATATCCCGGCTTCTGCGGTCAGGTTCATTGGCAGCATGTCCTGAGCACCTAGCTGGGCTACATTCTGATCAGTCGGTGGCTCCAATGCCGCAGCCAGTACCTCAGAGATATCTGAGACCAGGACAAACTGCAGATGCCCACGCAGCTCAGCCGGGAGATCCTCAAGGTCCGGTTCATTGCGCTTAGGAATGATGATTGTGTGCAGTCCTGCCTGATGAGCGGCGAGAATTTTTTCTTTCAAACCACCTACCGGTAGCACCTTACCACGGAGTGAGATCTCGCCGCTCATGGCTACATCTGATCTGACTCTGCGACCAGTGACCAGTGAGACAATGGCCGTTACCATCGCGATACCTGCTGATGGCCCATCCTTGGGCACAGCACCGGCTGGCACATGGATGTGAAAACTCTTATTCTCGAAGACGCGTGGGTCGATGCCCAGTGCAACAGCATTCGAACGCACATAGCTGAGCGCTGCCATTGCTGATTCTCGCATGACCTCGCCGAGCTGCCCGGTCAGAATGAGCTGATTTTCTTTGCCAGGCATCATTGCCGCTTCAATAAAGATGATCTGCCCACCTACTGGCGTCCAGACCATGCCAGTGACAACGCCCGGCCGGTCAATGCGCTCGGCCACCTCCTCGATAAAGCGTGGCCGTCCCAGCAATTCCGGGATCGTCTCGGCTGTGACCACGACTGGTCCTTGCTGCCCTTCAGCGATGCGTTGGGCAACCTTACGGCAAACGCTGGCGATCTCGCGCTCGAGGTTGCGAACACCGGCCTCGCGGGTATAGTCCTGGACGATGCGACGGATTGCGCCCTCCTCAATCGTGATCTCATCCCTGGTCAGGCCATTGGCCGCGATCTGTTTGGGCACCAGATAGCGCTGAGCGATATGGACCTTCTGCTCAAGCGTGTAACCGGAGAGCTCCAGGATCTCCATGCGATCGCGTAGCGGTGGCGGAATGGGCTCCAGCGCATTCGCGGTGGTAATGAACATGACCTTCGATAAGTCGAAGGCAACGTCCAGGTAGTTATCGCGGAAGCTATTGTTCTGCTCCGGATCAAGCACCTCGAGCAACGCCGACGATGGGTCACCTCGCCAGTCCATGCCAATCTTATCTACCTCATCCAGCATAAATACCGGATCGTTTGTGCCGACGCGCCGTATCGCCTGGATAATGCGGCCCGGCATGGCTCCAATATATGTCCGGCGGTGCCCGCGAATCTCTGCTTCATCGTGAATACCACCCAGCGACATGCGCACAAACTTGCGTCCTAGGGCGCGCGCGATGGACTGCCCAAGTGAGGTCTTACCAACGCCAGGGGGGCCAACAAAGCACAGAATTGGCTCGCGACTCAGCGACGAGCTGGCCATACTGCTCTGGCGCTCCTCTTTCAGACGGCGCACAGCCAGATATTCAAGGATGCGATCTTTCACCTTTTCCAGGTCATAGTGATCCTCATCCAGCACTGCACGTGCATGTGGCACATCAATGCGCTCGCCAGTACTCTTATTCCATGGCAAAGATACCAGGATATCAAGATAGGTACGGATTACCGAATATTCTGGAGAGATTGCTGGCAGCTTCTCTAACCGTGAAAGTTCGCGCTGTGCTTCCTTGAGCGCCTCTTCTGGCATTTGTGCTTCCTCGATCTGCCGGCGCAGTTGATTGATCGTTGCCGCTTCCTCGCTCTCCTCACCCAACTCGCGCTGAATAGCTTTCAGTTGCTCACGCAGGAAATATTCGCGCTGGGCCTTGCTCATCTCTTCCTGTGCCTGGCTCTGGATCTTCTTGCCCAGTTCCAGGACCTCTAGCTCGTGGATGAGGAACTCGTTGAGCCGCTGAAGCTTGGCTTTAACTGAATTCTCTTCGAGCAGCTGTTGGCGCAGTTGCAAATCCATCTGGAGATTGCTAGCGATAAGATAGACGATCTGGCGTGGATCTTCCAGGTTCAAAGCAGCCATCGCCAGCTCGTTGGGCAGATATTGTACCAGGCTTACCAGGCGTTGGAAGAGCTGAACAGCATTGCGCCGCAGTGCTTCGATCTCGACACCGGCTTCTATCTGTTCGGGTGAGAGGCGCACGCGTGCTTTAAGATAAGGGCGCTCAGCAACGAATTCCAGGATGGTGATACGCTCAAGCCCCTGGACAATGATCTGGATCGTGCCATCAGGGACACGGAGCATCCGGGCAATACGGCCAACTGTTCCTACCTTGAAGACCTGGCTTGGGCCTGCCTGTTCGATCTCGCTGGAGTGCTGTGCGACCAACCCCACCAGGCGATGCTCACGCATCACGTCATCAATCAGCCGGATCGACCGCTCCTGGCCGACAGCCAGTGGGACGAGCGCGAATGGATAGACAACGGTATCCTTCAGTGGCAGTATTGGGAGAATTTCTGGAATTGCTGGGAGGCGCTCCTCAGCAGTAGCATGGGTCTCGGCACTTGTATTCGCTGTATCCTGATTGGCCTCGGTGTCTTTCTCGGTTTCCACACTCTCTGGGGTCGTGTCATCGGCCATCGTATATTGGTTTGCGTTATCGGCAAAACTGTAGGGAGTATCAAGAGGCATTGCTATAGACCCCCTTCAGGAAGGATATTTCAAGCTGGTTCTGTCCGGCAGGTGGCGCCGCCTGTGTACGAGGCTTGGGCTGGTCCACAGACCATTCACTGCTGGTGACACGAATGTGCTCCGGTCCCATCGGCGGTGCCTTCGGCAGGGTGATACGAAGGAACCCGTTATGGTATTGCGCTTCTACGCCATCCCGATTGATCGGGAACGGGATGAGCACTTCGGCGCGGAACTTGCCATAACGGATTTGGGCCTCATGATAGCACATCGTTTCATCGTGATCCAGATCATCGCTCCGTGTGCCCATCACTACCAGTGCATCCTCATAAAGTGTGACCTCAATATCCTCCTCATGCATGCCGGCAAGCTCAATTTTGACAATAATTGCGTCTGGTGTTTCATGAATATCCAGCGGTGGCCGCCAGACTGACTCTTGCTGTAAGAGACTCTGATGACTTTGGCGCACCAATTCTTGCCAGAGCTGCTGATAACGGCGCTCCAGATCCTGCGGTGATCCTTGTGTATAGCGGTATGTTACATATCGGTAGCGCAATGGCATGATTTATTCACCTCGGTTCATCCATTGCCGGGCATAACAGGAGACTATCAGCTCCAGCTATACCTGGCGATCAGTTTCATAGAGTATATCCTACCGGGGAAGGGAGCCAGACATCGACCTGCTTATGGTGGCCCTGGTCGCAAGTCTTGCTCGCCGCGCATCAATGCATCGTGGCAATCTGCGCAGAGATACTCATACTCTGACAGGCTTCCTGATAGGATATCACCTGAAACCAGGTGTGCACGGCGGCGCAATGTCATCTTGTTGCAATGTGAACACTGCACATACGAGACCGGCAACATAGTACGTCGTGTCCCCATAATATCTTCCTGCATAGCTGGCACACCTCCCGCGCGATTTCAGGACTGATAGCAGATGATCGTCGTTAGCCCGCCTGATATCAGCAGACTGCCAATATCTTGCAGAGAAATCGGCACCATTTCATGGCATCGCAGAGTTATATTACACATGCCTCAAGAGATTATGTGATCTGATAGGCCAGAACGCAAACGAAGGCTTAAGGATGCAGAGAATCCGATGCCCGGGGCAGGGCACCGGCGCTATAATCATCTGCTTGCTGTTCTCCTAATGTCCGCATTCATGGATGATAGGCCAAGCGACGCTGGTGAGAGCCTTTTTGGCAGTATCTGGAAATGAGAAGCTCATAAAGCGCTCTCCGCGCCCCTTTTACGCTCGGTTAACTGGCTTAAGGTGTTGTACATCCCTGGAGGCTGGCCGCTAAGAGCATCTCCAGATTGGCAAAAGTGCGCTCGGCCGGGAAACCAGCTTGCTGTGCAGCAGCGGCGGTAGTAATGCCGGAGAGCAGGAGGGCTGTAGTGACTCCCGCACGCTCACCGGCTGGGATATCCAGGGTGAGTCCATCGCCGATCAGCAGCGTATCATCAGGGTGAGCACCCAGTTGCTCCAGAGCTATCTGTACAATTGCTGGTTCCGGTTTGCCAATTACCAGTGGTGTCACGTTGGCGCTTGCCTCTACAGCAGCTACCATAGCCCCGGCTCCTGGCTCTACCCCATTTTCAACTGGCAATGCTGGGTCACGATTAACGGCGATGAAATCGGCTCCGGCCAGTAGTGCCCGCTGCGCAGCAGCGAGCCGTGTGTAACTGATCTCCCGATCCAGACCAACGACCACGACATCGGGGAGCGCCGCTGCCGTTTCGCGAACAATCTGACATCCAGCCTCAGCCACCATCGTCATCAATGCTGCCGATCCAAGCACCAGCGCACGCCCACCAGGATGACGACGTCCGGCAACATGCGCTGCAGCCATCCCGGCGCTGACGATCCGGTCGGGCAATACCGGCAGGCCTAGCGTTACCAGTCTGGCGGCGAGCTGTACCGGAGTGGCGGTCGAGTTATTTGTGAGGAAGCAGTAGGCACGTCCGGTATCCTCAAGCCAGCGGAGAAAGCGGTGTGCTCCCGGTAGCAATATATTACCACGATAGATAACGCCATCTATATCCAGAAGGTACCAGGAGTAACAGCGCATGCTCACTTATTCTCCTTTTCCTTCCTGCGCCAGATTGCCGCCTTCAAGGCGGCAACGGCGTCTTCTGGCGTTGCGGTCACCTGCAAGACGTCGAGGTCACCCGGCAGAACATCCAGGTAGGTGACCAGTGTATCCAGCACGTGGTGCCACGGTTTCCCTAGCAAGATGATCGGGCGTACATCGAGAATGCGGGTTAACACCAGGCTCCAGACAAGGCACAGTTCAGTGAGGGTCCCCGCTCCGCCGTGCAACACTACATAACCATCCGCTGGTAGAATCAGCTCTTCCAGACGCCTGAAGAGTGTTTCCGTGCGCCGTACTTCGCTGAGCCAGGCATTCGGCTGGCGGTTACGAAACAGATCCATGGTTATGCCAATGGTGTAACCGCCACGCTCACGCGCACCACGGCTCACAGCGCCCATTGCTCCATCATAGCCACCATTACAAACGACGAAACCAGCCTCTGCAAGCAGTGCGCCTAGCGTGTGCGCCTGCTGATAGTATGGGGTATCTGGGGTTATGCGCGAGCTGCCAAAAACGCTGATCACTGGTCCTGGACGACGTATATCCACGTATTGTCCCTATCTTTCCGTGCAGAATGCTCCATCGACCGGATGTATCGACAGAAATATGCATCAGAGAGTATATCATACGGGCGAGCCAGATGGGTGGGTGTTGGTGGTTGAAAAGTGCATGCCGTGATGGTGTGCAAGCTGCTCTAGCAACAGACAATGTAATTGTTAACCAGCTTTCTCTGTCGAGAAGTGGGCATCTATCCTGTCAGAGCGGGTGCCTGCAACGCGATCATCCAAGTAACTGCTGGCGGATAGCTGCTACTTCTTTGCGCAGGGTTACGTTCTCATTCAGCTCGCGAGCGATCTTTTCGCAGCCATGCAGTACCGTACTGTGATCGCGTCCGCCGACCTCCTGGCCAATTTCAAGCAGCGAAGCATCGGTCTCCTGGCGCATGAGGTACATTGCGACCTGGCGCGGAATGACAATACGTTTGTCGCGCTGCTTACCACGCAGTTCGCTCAAAGGCACACGATAATACTCAGCAACTGCCTCAATGACCTGGCGAGGCTTCAGCCGTCGCTGGCGGCCATCCTCCATCAAGCTCGTCATCGCCGCACGCGCTGTTTCCAGTGTAAGCAGAGTCTGATGCAACGAGGCATAGGCCAGCACGCGGTTGAGGCAACCCTCAAGCTCGCGGATATTGCTCTGTACACGGCTGGCCAGGTACACAATCACATCATCGGGAACAGCCTTATGCATCAGATCCGCCTTGGCACGGAGAATAGCCACGCGCATCTCCAGGTCTGGCGGCTGAATATCGGCGATAAGTCCCCACTCGAAGCGTGAACGGAGCCGCTCTGCCAGGCTCAGGATGGCTTTTGGTGGGCGATCGCTACAAATGACGATCTGCCGGTTGGCTTCATACAGGGCGTTGAAGGTATGGAAGAACTCTTCTTCAGTGGACTCCTTACCAGCAATGAACTGAATATCATCTACTAACAGGACATCGACCGAGCGATACTTGATGCGAAATGCCTCTGTTGTGCGATAGCGGATAGCGTTTACGATCTCGTTGGTGAATGTCTCTGAGGAAACATAGAGAACCTGTAAGCCACGCTCCAGGCACTTATGGCCAATGGCATGCAAAAGATGAGTTTTTCCCAGACCAACGCCGCCATAGAGGAAAAGAGGATTATAAGCTGTTCCCGGCATATCTGCTACTGCCAGCGACGCAGCATGTGCCAGTCGGTTGCTACTACCGACGATAAAAGCAGAGAAGGTGTAACGGGGATTTAAGCGCGTTTCAGTCTGTTGCATGCAATTCCCTTGCAATACACCTGGCCGTCCGGCTCCATCCTTATGAGAAGATTGCCTGTGCGCTATCAGCATCAGCCATGCCAATTGAGGCAGGCTAGCGGATAGATGGCACATATTGTGCAGCAAAAATCATTTGCTGTGTCCGGCGCTCTGCCGGTGAAATCAGCTTACGAAAAGGAGGCCGCTGCCATGCGAGAACAGACAAGACGGCTACATCGCAGTTCAACCAATCGGATGCTCGCAGGTGTCTGTGGGGGGCTGGGCGAATACCTTGATATCGACCCAATGCTCCTGCGCATCGTTACTCTGGCGCTGATCTTGCCATTTCACATCTTTGTTGTGCTGGCTTACTTTGCGCTGGTCCTGCTTCTGCCGACGGATAATCAGCTCTAGTGGGCCAGCACGGGCGATAAGGAAGTGTCGCTTCCGTCATCCTCCCTTATTGAGTGGCGTATCAGCCGCCCCGTCTATTCTGGAGCCACCGCAATGCACTCGATTTCCACGAGGGCGCCACGGGGCAGCGCAGCTACCTGGACCGTTGAGCGCGCTGGCGCATTGCTTGTAAAGAAGGTTGCGTACTCCTCGTTCATCTGCGCATAATCTGCCAGATTCGCAAGGAAGACGGTCGTCTTCACGACCTGCGCCAATGAGGTGCCTGCTGCCTCCAATACCGCGCTGAGGTTATGAAGAACCTGTCGTGTCTGCTCCCGAATACCACCTGCCACAAGTTCTCCGGTGGTACGGTCAAGGGGAATCTGTCCCGACGCAAATACGAACGACCCGACTTTGATTGCCTGGCTATATGGACCAATAGCCGCTGGTGCTTGTGCACTGACGATCTGCTGATGCTGCATCGTTCTCAGCCTGTCTTTTACGCTTGCCTCAAGAGAGAACTGCCAAGGGTATTACCATAGAAAGTTCCCTGAAAGTGCTGCTTTCTATCATCCTTAGTTAGCAACCATTGTCCATAGGCTTCTCTGGAGGGTTAGAGCCATGCATAGCCTGGCCTGAGAGAGACAGAAAGAGCACCTATCATTCGATAAAGACGGATAGCTGGACAGAGAGTAACAACAACGTCGAAGAGCCGATCAAGCATATCATGATAGCTAACATGGATGCCCAATCTCCATGGCCTGGCAAGATGCTATTCATTGAGCGCTGCTACCTGCTGGCGAATCTGCTGGCTGGTGGCAATAATCGCGGATCCCAGACGAAACGAAATACGGAATGAGAACTCCAGCCGGGCCGCTGTCACTGATACTCGATTGGCCAGTGTCTCAGCAGTGGTGATGTCTGCCTGATTCCCCGTGGCCTGCGCGTTGAGTGCCGCAGTTGCCAATTGTCCCATCTCTGCAGACAACTGCGCCGTCCCGTGAGCCGGGAGCTGTTCGCGCTCGGCCTCAAGCTGCGCTACAAGGATGTCTAACTCTGTCGGGGTTGGTGTTGCGGTGGGTACGAGCATGGCCGTTACGGTTGGTGGTGGAACCGGTGTGTATGGGGGGGCAAAGATCGGTGTTACGGCCGTTAAGGTCCCCTGGGGAAACTTTATTCCACTCTGTGATGGCTGTCCTGTCACCATGAGCCAGAGGAGCATGCCGAGAAGGGCGATCAATGCGCCAGCTATCAGCGCCAGCAGAGCTGTTCCCAACCAGGAACGCTTTTCTGGCCTGCTAAGCTTCTGCTGGGCGGCCTGGGATGGCCTAGATAGAGCAGATATGTCTGGCCAATCGCCAATCTCCTCCATCAGGGTCGGTTGGGTGCTGGTCTGTAAGGGATTGGCCGCATTTGATGGTAGCCGCAAGCAGGTCTCCAATGCCTGCTGCATGGCTGACGCCGATTGGAAGCGGCGCTCAGGCGACTTTTTAAGCGCAGTAAACACGACCTCCTCAACCACTGGCGGCAGGTCGGGCACCTGGGGCCCCAGTGGCGGCGGCGGTGTCCGTGCATGCTGCATAGCAATGGCCACTGCTGTTGGGCCAGAGAACGGTGGATGCCCGCAGAGCATCTCGTAGAGTACCACCCCCAGCGAGTAGAGATCTGAGGCTGGGGTCAACTCATCGCCTCGGGCTTGTTCGGGCGCAAGATAATCGGCGGTGCCCAGCACGATACCACTATTGGTCAATCCGGCGGCCTCACGCACACGCACAATACCAAAGTCAGTTAGCTTTGCCTGACCATCGGGTGCAATGAGAATGTTTTGCGGCTTGATGTCCCGGTGAATAAAACCGCGACTATGGGCTACCTGGAGTACGGCACAGATTTGCACAGCGATCTGAACAGCTTCTTGATAGGGCAGCCGCCCTCGCTGTCTTAAGAGCTCCTTCAGATTGGGACCATCGACGAACTCCATGACGAGGAAATATTCATCCGCTTCCTCGATGAAGTCATAGATGGTCACAGCATTCGGGTGGAGGAGCGAAGCAGCGGCACGTGCCTCGCGCCGGAAGCGGTCAACCATGCTCCTGTCTGTTTTATCTAACGCACGCAGCACCTTAATGGCGACGGGGCGACCAACACGATGGTCCCAGGCGCGAAAGATGGTCGCCATGCCACCGGTTGCCAGGTGTGCCTGTATCTCATACCGATCAGCGATGACCGTTCCTTCGAGCTGTTTTCCCATATGCTCGCCTCCTGTCACCAGAATGCGTAACGAGTATAGTCTCCGCCTTCCCGGGCGTCAAGCAAGCCATCTCTATGTTAGTGACCGGGCCTTATTTATGGGACATACCCTTCACCGTGGAAGAGAGCGCATATACTTTTATCCGACGGGTGCTTCGCCTCTGTGAGGCGTGATGTTGCTCGTAAGAGCGTATAAGCAACTTCTGGGCCGCGATAGCCTGGTCATGGCTCAAAGTGATTTTTGCCAATCAGAACTGGTAATCCTCTGCTACATCACGGAGACGTTTAATATCCACTGCTATTCCTGCGATCAATAGATAGACCCGATCGGCAGCCTGTGCCAGACGCTGATTAACAGATCCGAGTACATCGCGATAGATACGACCGAGGGGATAAGGTGGGACAATACCAAGGCCGACTTCATTGGTGACCACCAGGAGGGTTTTGTCTGGCCCTAATGCTGCAAATGTGCTCAACAATGTTTCTACCTCTGCTAATGCAGCGGCATCCCAAGCAGGTTCATTGGTGTGGTTCGTTACACGCTCTTGCCGGGCTAGCCAGTTGGCAAGCCAGAGAGTGATGCAATCAAGCAGCAATATGTCTGCAACCGATCCAGCACGGCGCACGGCTCCCGCCAGCTCCAGGGGTTCTTCAATGGTATGCCAGGAATCTGGTCGCGATGTGCGATGCCGTGCAATCCGTTCTTGCATCTCATCGTCGTCGGCGGTGGCTGTAGCAATGAAGGCGACGCGCCTGCCATAACTGGCTGCCAGCCGCTGTGCAAAGGCGCTCTTGCCGCTCCGTGCGCCTCCCAGCACCAGTATCAGTTGTCCGGCAGCCTTCTGAGGTGTAAGGGGGTGGTTAGCAATCGGATGTTTTTGGTTGCTCATGGGTTGTGGTTCCTTCATCACTCCCTTTAATTCGTTAACTCAGAAGCGGTTTGGCAGGAGTGCGAACAGCAACAGAGCTGTTACCTCTGTTGCTTCTGCAATGGCGCCATAGGTATCCCCGGTAAGTCCACCCAGCCGCCAGGTCATTCCGGCCCCGACAAGGATTGCGACGAGGGTCACAGCCGCTCCAATGATGAGGCCTATAAGCTGTCCGGCTATTATCGTTATCGCTAGTATAGTGGCGCCGGCCAGTGATAGCTGTCTCCAGGTAATGCTACGGCGAAATGTAGCGCCCAGGCCAGTGGGGCGCGCACTGGGGAAGAGCCATAGCACCAGCACCATGGTCCAGCGTGCCAGGGGAAGCGTAATCACGAGTGCCTGATAGAGCAGATGGCCATTCAGGCTCGCATAGGTGGCGAACTTGAGCAAGCATATGCATCCGCCACCGAGCACACCAAAGCTGCCGATGCGGCTGTCGTGCATGATCTCCAGGCGGCGTTCGCGTGTCGTGCCGCCAAAGAGGCCATCGCATGTGTCCATCAGGCCATCTAGGTGCAGTCCACCGGTGAGGAGCACTAATATGGTCAGTAACAGTGCTGCCAGTATCAGATGCGGTACCAACGGGCTCAGCACAAGCGCGAGAGCGCCGGCTAGAAACCCAAGCAGCAATCCGACGAATGGAAAGTATCCACTACCAAATACGAGATACGGCTTAGGTTCGTTAGGGCGAAAGAGCTGTAACGGTCCAGGCAGGGGAAGTATAGAGAGAAAACGTACTGCTGCTGCTAACTCTGCATACTGGCGCAGCACCCACTGGAGCAGGTATGCGATCAGATGCCGGATTAGTCCAAGTGATCTGGTCATGGATGCCTGCTTTTTATCCATCTTGGCTGCCTCCAGTGGTACCTGACCTAGCCCAGTGCCGCATAGATTTTATCCATTTGGAGATGCCGCCGCAGGTGCTCAGCCAGGAGATCGAAGGGATCAACAGAAGATCCCATGATGCCGGTAGGTGAAGTCGGTGGCAATGCATAGAGGGCACGCAGAGTGTCAAGCCACGCACGGCGAAATGCCGTGCTGCCAAACAGGCCGTGCAAATAGGTGCCAAAGATACGTCCTGTTACATCGCAAGCGCCATCCAGATGGCTCCCGGTCGTATCAAGTAGATCCAGCAGTGGCGAGGGATCGGCTCCATCCAGCGGGGCGGTTCGCCCGACGTGGATCTCATAGCCTTCGACACGGTAGCCGGTTATTGCCGATAGTATCCCATTGGTTGCGACCACGCGGCCTTGAGTCTGCCGCACCACCTTTTCTGGCTGTAGTGTTGTCCCGACTGGGAGTAATCGCAGGCCACTGCGTATCCCCCCTTCGCCTTCAATACCATATGGATCGGCTACCCAGTGGCCGAGCATTTGATAGCCTCCACAGAGTCCGACCACTGGGGTTCCCGCATGAGCCAGTTGCACGATGCGAGGTGCCAGGCCACTGGCATCGAGGAAATCTAAAGCGGCCAATGTGTTTTTGGCACCTGGTAATAGAATAGCATGGGGTTGACCGAGCGCCTGGGCCGTACGGACGTAGCGGATACGCACCCCTGCTTCACTTTCGAAGGGATCGAAGTCATCCATATTAGCGATATAGGGGATCTCTGGTATGGCGAGATCGAGTGTATCTGGCGCTAGGAAGGTACTGGTCTGATGGTGACGATCCTCGAGGGCGACACTATCCTCCTCAGGTAGATGGACATCGGTGAGAAATGGCACTGTGCCCAGCACTGGCTTGTTTGTGAGCTGTTCCAGTTGCCGCAGACCATCTCCCAACAGTGCTGGATCTCCACGAAACTTATTGATGATGAAGCCGGTAATCCGTGCCTGTTCATCGGGATCGAGCAGCAATAATGTGCCAGCGAGCGCGGCAAACACGCCACCGCGATCGATATCGCCAACGAGCAAGACCGGTGCATCGGCTGCATCGGCGACGCGCATGTTGGCGATCTCACACGCCTTCAGGTTGATCTCGGCCGGGCTCCCGGCCCCTTCAATGAGCACGACATCGTATTGCGCGCGCAACCGGGCCAGAGCATCACAGACGAGCGGCCAGAGCTGTAGTTTATGAGCCTCGTACTCAGCGGCGGAGAGCGTGCCGTATACATGTCCCAGGACGATAACCTGTGTGCGGGCTTGCCCTTCTGGTTTGAGCAAGATGGGGTTCATATCGACATGAGGGGAAATGCCAGCGGCGGCTGCTTGCACGGCCTGGGCGCGCCCGATCTCACCGCCAGCAGGTGTGACAGCAGCGTTTAGAGCCATGTTCTGGGACTTGAACGGTGCTACACGCAGACCATCTTGCCGGAAAATACGGCAGAGGCCGGCTACCAGAAAACTTTTCCCGACCGATGAGGCCGTCCCCTGCACCATCAGTGTGCGTGCTGTCATAGCTCCTCTCCTGACTTAAACTTCAGAGAGTGATAGTGGCAAACCGTTGTACGATGCGCTCGTTCTCGTCCGGTCGACGCGTGGCCAGACGGATATGGCGTGGCAGACCAAAAGAGGTACAGTCGCGCACCATCAAGCCAGCTCGCAGCAGTGCTTCTCTAACTGTAGCAGCATCTGGCCATGGAGCGGGAACGCGTGTCAGAAAGAAGTGTGTATCTGTTGGCACACAGGCCCAGCCCAGCGCCTCAAGCGCCTGAACCAGCGTGACGCGGTCTGCTAGTAATCGCGCGCGGCTCTCAATCAGGAAAGACTCACTTTGGAGCGCGGCAAGTCCCGCTGCCTGGGCCAGTGCATTCACCGACCAGGGCACCCGGACACGGCGCAGATGAGCAATAATGGTGGGGTGCGCCACCACATAGCCGAGTCGCAACCCGGCAAGTGCATAGTCCTTCGTCATTGAACGGACAAGCACGACCCGCCCTGACTCATGCAGCGGCAGGCTCGGCCAGGGCTCGGCTACGAAGTTGCGATATGCCTCATCCAGCACGAGGAGTCCATCAAACACCGTCAAGATGGCTTCCACTGTTGCCTGTGACACATACTGGCCGGTCGGATTAGCTGGATTAGCGAACCAGACCATCTTTGGCTGTCCAGCCGAGCGTATTGCGGCGCGCAGCGCGGTGGCATCCCAGCCCAGGATAGTATCCCCACCGGGTCTCGCTTCGCTAACATATGCGCCGGCCACCTGGCTCGCCACAGCATATTCGCCAAATGCCGGCCCGATAACGAGCACCTTATCGCCAGGGTCCAGGTATGCCAGCGCCAGTAACCAGAAGAGCTCGGCTGACCCATTGCCGATGAACAGGGCATGAGGACTTACCCCAAGCTGGGCAGCGAGAGCTTCGCGCAAGAGCGTTGCTTCTGGATCGGGATAGCGGTCCAGCTGCACAGCTTGCAACGCCTCACGCACGCCAGGCGGTGGCCCATAGGGATTGCTGTTGACACTTACATCGAGAACCGTATTTGCATCTAGGTTCAGGCATCGTAGTTGCGCAGGATAAACACCGCCGTGCGGAGGATTTTCAATAGCCGTTATACGCTGGCTAGCTGGGATCAATGAAACGGTGGTTTTCTCCTTTTGTTGAGCAGGCAGCGATGTCCTATCGCTTGCTGCCCAAGGTTCCTTCATAATGCATCCTCCTGGGGAGTCATAGCCGGCTGGCGCAAATACGGCTGATCAGCCCGGCGATTGCGATCAATCCGGTCAAGAGGGCTGTGGTTGCATCAAGAAGCGTGATCATGCCAGCCACGGTCGCTGGTGATGCGGCCGGTAATTCTCTCCCCAGCACATAGTGGCTGCGCTTTTCCAGGCGCGCGCCAAGTGCGCCAGCAGCGACACTCATGGGCCAGCCAGCATTCGGACTTGCTGTCAGGCGATGATCGCGCCAGCCTATCTGCCAGGCACGTCGACTGCTCATGCCGATGAGCGGAGCGGTGACCAGGAAGAGACCTGCTGTCAGGCGTGCGGGCAACCAGTTCAGCAGATCATCAAGACGTGCAGCTGCCTTGCCGAGATATTCGTAGTGACCCCGATAGCCCAACATTGCATCCATTGTGTTGGCCATACGATAGAGCACAGCTCCGGGAAGGCCGGTCAGGATATAAGCTAATAAGGGCGCCACAACACTATCACAGGTATTCTCAGCTACCGACTCTGTCACTGCTGCCAGGATGGTGGGGCTATCTAGCTGCGCAGTGTCGCGACTGACCAGCGCACGTAACGCTTCGCGTGCTCTGGAGAGATCGTTCTGTACGACATATTGTGTGCAGCGATGCGCTTCACTCCGTAACATCTGGATGCTAAATAGTGTACTGAGCAGTACTCCTTCACCGATCAATCTCAATTGTCGGGGCAGCCGGTGCAGTATGTGCATGGTAGCGACCCCACTGACGCCAGCCAGCAACATGTTGGCACTGACCAGCATAGCGCCAGCTGCAAGCTGCCTATATTTTCCTTGCCGGGGGAGGAAGCGTTCCTCGGCGCTGATCAGCTGGCCCATCCATACGACCGGGTGCAGGGCCACTGGCGCTTCGCCGCAGAATCGATCGATAGCCATGGCCAGACCGAGCGTCAGACAACGATGGGCTACTCTCTGCGAACCCACTGCTGCTCTGATGATACGCTGCGTACTGCTCATGTCTGGTCTCCTTCATCATTCCTGCCGGTCATCTGTGGAGAGCCCCGGCGCGCCAGGCAGCGCTCGACTAGCCAGGCTATGGTGTGTGGGTAAGCGGCGAGGGGTACATGGATATAGGAAGCCAGGATCGTTTCACTCGCGTATCCTTCCCATATATCTCCAGGCCCATCCAGCCGATAAGCAGCGTACTTCCGTGGTAATGGATGCAGCAAACGTGACCAATGGAACTCATGCCCGCGCAGGCGCATTCCGGCAGGACCAAGCACTGTATCGCGGAGCATAGTGAGCTCACGGTAGCCGAGCTGAGCTCGCTCGGTACCCATCTGGGTGATAACCGGTAGAATGCCCGCGAGCGCATAGCTTTTGCCCGCAGCATCAATGCAATGCTCTCCCAGGTACATCAGTCCCCCACACTCGGCGTAGATGAATGTTCCCCGGCGTGCTGCTGCGCGTACTCCTGCCAGCATGGAGCGATTCTCAGCCAGCTGGGCGGCAAAGATTTCAGGGAAGCCGCCGCCGAAATATAGGAGGTCTACGTCGGCTGGTGGAACGGGGTCTGCGAGAGGACTAAATGGGACAATCTCAATACCTGTATTGGCAAATGCCTCTAATGTTTCAGGATAGTAGAAAGAGAAAGCATCATCGTAAGCGAGTCCCAGCCGGATGTGAGGTACTATCTTTCTGCCGGTTACCGAGGTCAAACCCAAGCCTACGGGCTGTGCCGAATCTGCGACATGCTCATCCGGTAGTTCAGGGAGCGGGCCAGCAGACTGTGCCACTGCCAGTACCTTATCGACATCCACATGGCGTGCGACAATGCTTCCTAGGGCCTGTATGTTGGCCATGGACTCCTGCGCTGGTACCAGTCCCAGATACCGGGCCGGTAGAGCGAGTATCCCGTCACGCCACACTGTGCCGACCACAGGCACATCGGTCCATTCGCTGATGGCAAACCGCACGGTAGCCTCATGATCGGTACTGGCGAGCCGATTTAAGATGACACCGGCCAGCCGTACGCGTGGATCCAGGCGCTGGAACCCGGCCACAATGGCTGCTGCGCTTTGACCCATATGTGCGACGTCCAGAACAAGCAGAACCGGCGCGTTGAGGAGGCGCGCAATCTCCGCTGTGCTGGCTCCATCACGTGTGCCTTTGCGACCGTCAAAGAGGCCCATGACACCCTCAATGATGGCCAGATCGGCATGACGCATGCTTGTTTCGAACCGTTGGCGCACCATGATCGGTCCAGCGAGCCAGGTATCCAGATTATATGACGGTCGTCCGGTAGCTGCCCGGTGATAGGTGGGATCGATATAGTCTGGACCAACTTTGAATCCTTGCACGCGCAGGCCCTGTGCAGCAAAGGTCGCCATCAGGCCGGTGGCGATTGTCGTTTTGCCTGTACCGCTTGCTGTTCCTGCTACTACGATGCGTGCTGGTCCTGTCATACTCTCCGGCCTCCATCATGATCATCGGCTGACGGTAAGAATCCGGGCCGAGGCAGGATGACGATTGAAAGGTCGCTGAATGGTTCATGCCATTGAGCTAGCTCGCCTAGAGTTGTTTGGGTTGTCGTCTCGCCAGGCAGCGTTAGCCGCTGGTATACCAGGACAGGACGGTCACCGGGAATGCCTTCTTTTACCAGCCATGCCGCTATCTGCGGTGGCATAAAGGACCACGGTTGTGGCAGGACAATCAGATGCCGTTTGCCAGAGCGTGCCGCTGCCAGCAGCTCCTCTTGTGCACTTGTAATATCCTCGCGGGCATGCAGCGTAATAAACAGCGTTTCCTCCATTGCCAGCGCTGCGCGCGCACAGGCCACCTGCACGGAGCTAATCCCTGGAATGCGGTCGGTTGCACCACAATGGCGTTCGACGCGCGCGATAAGCTCTTGAGCAGAGAATGTGAGGTCGCCATAGCAGCATACCACGCAGCGTTTGCCAGATATATGGGCGCGGGCCAGTTCTGCGAGTTGTTCTTCTTGATTGCGATATGTTAGCACCAGGCGCTTGCCTCTGATCCAGGAATCAACCACGGCGAGCGCTGTTGCAAAGCCGGCAACTATATCAGCAGCGGCGATCGCATGCACGGCACGGGCGGTTACATATTCCGGATCTCCAGGCCCTATGCCAACCAGGAGTACCCGCTGTCCGGCCGCTGGATAAACCGGTTGCGCGATATTTGGTTCAGTCGTCATTGTGCCATCTTGCTCCATTTATTTTTGGAATAGAAGCCTTGCGGGCACGGCCCAGGGCAGAGCGTACAACACCAGTGACCGATGCGGCTTCAAGCGTTGCTAATTCAACATACATGCCGCCAAGTGTCTGTGCCAGATCTCGTGCCAGTCCCAGGCGTGGGTAGCCAGTCTCAGTGTCGATGACGAGCGTTGGCACGCCTGCCATACGCAGCGCACGTGCTGCCAATAGCGCATCGGTCATGGCGTCCACCCCAGCAGAATCGGCGACATTGGCGCGTCCATCTGTAACTAGCACCAGGAGCATCTGCTCTTGGTTCCCGTGCATAGCTGCTGCGTGAATGGTGCGCAGGGCTAATCGCAGGCCAGCAGCAAGCGGGGTACGTCCACCGGTCGGAAGGGTAGCTAAAGCGCGGCTGGCGCGATCCGTACTGTTGGTTGGCGCCAGCAGCATGGTTGCGCTGGTGCCATGGAACTGCAACAAGCCGACGCGGTCACGCTCCTGATATACCTGTTGCAGAAGCGCCAGCACCGCGCCTTTAGCTGCGGCCATCCGCTGACGCGCAGCCATGGACCCGCTCGCATCTACTGCAAACACTACCAGTGCGCCACGTTTACGCTGGCGGATCGGTTCACGGAGATCCCACCGTTCCAGCCATAGCTGCTGGTGCCCATGTGGCTCATGTTCAGCGCGCCGTCGTTGCTGATAAGGCGCTGCGGCCCGCAGTGTGGATGCAAGTGCCAGCGAAGCTGGCTTCTGCGCCGGTTGTCGTGCTCCTTGAACCCGCCCATGCTCATGGGAAATGGTCGGCCCACGCCGGGTCGAGCGCAGCGCGCGCAGGAATGCCTGCGGATGCTTATGGATCTCGTTCACGCGCTGTCGGGGAAATGGTAACTCTGGTGGTGCTGTTGGTCTGCCAGGAGCAATGATCTGTTCAGTCGGCGTAGATGCGTTGTTTGTCGGATCGGCCATTGGTGGTATGGCTTCCAGAGGCCGTTGCCTCAGACTTTCCGGAGAGGTCTTCGGCCGGGTTGTTCCAGGATCGGGCACTGACTCGGAGCCAGCGGGTGGAACAGGATACTGATTGTCACGCACCCGTTGAGTCGGCTGATAGCTCTGGATCGCGTCTTCAAGCTGGTCCAGACTCAGCTCCGGCTTATCGAAGGGCTGGCGACGGCGGCGATGGGGGAGCGCAAGCATAGCTACACGCCGTATATCCTGTTCCGTGACTTTTTGGCGTCCCTCTAAAGCTGCCAGCGCTGATGCTGCCTTGTACATCGTAATATCTGCTCGCAATCCATCTACATCCAGGCGCGCGCAGATGTGGGCAATGAGGCCGAGCATTGATTCGTCAAGAGTGACCTGTGGGAGAAGGCTACGCGCGGCGCTGATCTGTGTGCGTATCTCTGCCTCTGCTGCTGACCAGCGCGCGCAGAATGCAATCGGATCGGCCTCAAACGCGATGCGCCGCCGGACAACCTCAGCTCGTAGAGCAGGATCGCTCAGACCGTGCACCTCTACAGACAGGCCGAAGCGGTCGAGGAGCTGAGGCCGGAGTTCTCCCTCTTCAGGATTCATCGTTCCGATAAGGAGAAATGCTGCCGGGTGGACAAAGGAGATCCCCTCACGCTCAACCACATTCAGGCCGCTGGCCGCCGCATCGAGCAGTGAATCCACCAGGTGATCTGGAAGCAAGTTGACTTCATCGATATAGAGCAGGCCACGGTGTGCTGCTGCGAGTAGTCCAGGCTCAAAGTGGCGGACTCCCTCCTTGATGGCACGCTCCAGGTCCAGCGTGCCCAGGACGCGGTCTTCTGTGGCACCGAGAGGTAGTTCGACCAGTCGCACTGGCCGGCACTGCCTGGGGAGCGAGCCTTCCTGCTCCAGCTGTTTGGCGCATGTCTCACATAGATGGGCATGGTCTGTCGGGTCGCAGCCAAAGGGACAGCCAGCTACCACAGTGATCTCCGGGAGAAGGGCCGCCAGTGCACGCACAGCCGTTGACTTTGCGGTGCCCTTCTCGCCACGCACCAGCACACCGGCGATGCGCGGTGACACAGCGTTCAAGAGCAACGCCAGTTTCATCTCGTCCTGACCAACAAGCGCGCTGAATGGGTAGATTGGGGGCGTGCGCCGCGCTGCATATTCGTGATCGGGCAAAGATTGCACGAGATAAGCTCCTTCCTTGGCATCAAAGAGTGGTGTCCCTACTCAGCTTCAGGAAACCAGCGCAAGACTTCTGCTGCTTGCTCTCGCCAGCAGAAACAAAGAACCGTGTCAAACCAGCCTGTCTCCAGCGCCAGGGCTGTTACCCCCACCGGTTTCAGGAGGCGATCGGCAATCGTACAAAAAGCATCCATCCAGCGGTGCTGGTTGAGATACCGCCAGTCACAGCGTTCTTCCTGCTCATTGAGGGTCAGCCGCAGATAGTGCGGGCCCAGCTCCGCATCATCATCTTCACCGGCAACAAGCCAGCCAACACCAAAGCGATCATGAAGGGTAGCCATGCACCATGCAGTAAAGTCAGATGCCCGGCGGCAATCCCAGTCCCAGCGCAGGGCCGCTGTCGGCGGATGTCCTGGTGGTGCTGTCAGGATGTATGGTATCACTGCAGAGCTGATCCACCAGGATCCGCTGTGCTCCGCATTACTCCGAGCCGGGCTTGATGAATGTGCCAATATATGCTGCCAAACGGCAAATACTTCTGCACATTCGGCAGGATGCATGATGCCAGCACGCACAATACACGCCTGAAGTGCATCCCAGACAGCCACTGTGGTGTTATTATGGCCAATTTCCTGCTTATTGCTGTCCATGATCATGGCTTATGCAGTGGCAATGCATAGGTGAGTCATGCCCGTGTGTATGGGCCGGAAAGGTATCTGTAGCCGTATGATTGCCTGTTGTCGTGCCACGCAGCCCATGCGCGTGGTCTGACCACGGGGGCATACCCACGCGGGCCTCTCGTCCGAACAGGGGCACGCGATACTGACAGACATCGCAGGTCATAGTAGCCTGACCAGTGCGCGCCTGCTCGATGAGTCGCAGTGCCAGTGTCTCTAGACGTGTGTCCTGCCCGAGGTGCTGGGCCACACGAAACTCGACTGCAGGATGTAAGGCGGCGGCTGCGGCAACGAAGGTAGCAATGCGCTTGAGCAGCACGCCCGTATAGAGAAAATAGGGCAATACCAGCACCCGGCGTGCGCCCAGGGCTACACAGCGCTCTAACCCCTCCGGTACGGAGGGCCGCGTAATGCCGACAAAGGCAACCTCGGCGGTACCAAAGTTCCGATCCTCCCAGAGCAGTCGCGCCACCCGGTAGACATCCGCGTTCGCCTGAGGATCGCTGCTTCCACGTTCGACCAGCAATAATGCTGTTTCTGGAGAACCGCAGCCGCCATCGGGATCGATCGCTGCCAGGCGATCCCCCAGCACAGCAAGCAGCTCTGGCTGTACACCAATAGGTGTGCCGTAACGGAACTGTACGCCGGGAAAACGATCGCGCGCCCAATGGATAGCTGCGGGTAGATCGTTTTTGACATGGCCGGCCCCAAGCAGCAGCCAGGGCACAGCAATAATGGTCCGGGCACCAGCATCTACTGCTTGTGTAATGGCAACGGCAATCGATGGCTCGGCAAGTTCCAGGAAACCTGGATAGATTGGCTGCGCGAGCAGCATGGCCAGGCGCCGGGCAAATGCCAGGAACTCGGCGGCTCCCTCGGCATCACGCGAGCCATGGGCCATCAGCAACACCGCTTCGTCCAAACCCTTTAGACTCCTTTCTGTTTTTAGCTCCTGTTGTTGACTCATGACCCAGGCACCTCATAGCCACGAGACGTGATCATCCATCCCGCACAAATGAGGGTGCGTGAATTGCCGATCACAACAGTGGTAAACATATCAACTTCGTGCTCGCACAGATGCTCAAGAGTTGTTATCTGCACCTGCTGGCCTGGGCGGTAGGCGTTACGCACTATCCCCACCGGGGTTGTCGCTGGCCGGTGCTCGAGGAGCAGACGTTGTGCCTCGCCCAGCTGCCAGGTGCGCTTGCGGCTAGCCGGATTGTAAAGCACAACCACGAAATCTGCTGCCGCTACAGCGCTCAGACGGTACCTGATGACCTGCCATGGTGTAAGCCGGTCGCTCAGGCTGATTACCGCGAAATCATGCATGAGCGGCGCGCCAAGCAGTGATGCCGCAGCGTTCAGCGCCGAGATACCTGGCACAATCTCAACCTCTGGCTGCATTGCTGCTCTATAAGCTGGTATCGCCTTCTCTGGTGAGCGCGTGAGTAGATCCAGTACGAGGCCAGCCATCCCGTAGATACCTGCGTCTCCACTCGATACGACGCAGACCCGCTGACCAGCCCATGCCCTGGCAACGGCGAGCGCCGCGCGCTCGACCTCATGAGTCAGCTCTGACACGTGCACCTCTTTGCCGGCCACAAGATCACATATTTGCGCAATGTAGCCCTGATAGCCAATAACCATATCGCTCTCTGCCAGTGCATGCAGAGCACGTGGAGGCAAAAGATCACGGGATCCTGGTCCAAGCCCGACGATGGTTAGATGGCCAACAGGTGGTGTATGCCTCACCACTGCACCTGCTCCCTTTCTACGCCGAGTTGCCCCGCTGCCCTGCCCTGGCCTGGATGATTGGGTATCCCATCAGGCAGATCTGGATAGGATCGTCGCGCAACAGCTATGGTCATATCTCTGCTCCTTTGCTTGGGCACGATCAAAGTGCCTCCCCGGCTTGAAAGCAGCGCCGCAGCCTCACTGACACTTGGCGTTCCTGCCAGGCGCTGCACCTGCTCCGAAGCCGTAGGCACGGGGACTACTGCCAGCGCTTCCGTCGGATGTATCTCAAAAGTCCAGCCATATCGGTCCGCCAGCAGATGGAACCCCTCCTCGTTCGCCTTGATGTCAGCCGTCGCGAGCGTGGCAATACTCGACCACGCCAGGCGATGGACAGCAAGGGTGGCTCGCACGAAAGCCTCGAGTTGCTCATATGGCACACCGCGACGACAGCCCATGCCAATGATCAGGCTACGCGGCCGATAGATGAGCGCAGGGATCGTTGGCGGCAACTCTTCCTCAACAAGACGATCGGTGATCAGGAGCAATGCTGCAAATGCTGCGGCGCGCACCTCGTGCAAGTTGTGCACACGAACTAGATTTGCAGGCCAGGGGCGTTCTATGGGCCACCAGTCGCGCTCGCCTGTCTCCTGAAGTACAGCAACTCGCTCGCCATTGACTATGGCAGCAGCAACAGCCGTAGCGTTGGCCTCATGTTCCAGGCGCCAATTCCATGCATTACCAAGCAGATCAACCGCGAGCGTATTATGGACATCCGATGCAGTGGTCACCACCGGCACAGCCCCCAGTAGCTCGGCGCAATGTTGCGCCAGGCGGTTGGCGCCGCCAGCATGACCTGAGATCACGCTGATGGCAAATCGACCAGCATCATCCATGACCACGACTCCTGGGTCCTGGCGCTTGTCCCGTATAAGCGGCGCAATGAGGCGGATTGTGGCGCCAAGCGCAAAGAACAGCACCAGCTGGTTGTATTCTTTCCACAGACGTGCTAGCAATGGTCCCACCCGCTCAAAGCCGATCACGTCGTGAGCGCCTGCTCTGGCATCCGGTGCTCCTGCCATACTGGCAAGCGCACGAACACTTGCATAGACATCTGCTGAGCTCCCCAGCCCTTGCTGAAGGCGCAGAGCCATCTCCAGACCAGCATGCGTGAGCGCTACTAACGCGATCTGCTTCTTCATAGACTGCTCATGAGTCATGGTCATCTGCTGCTGTCGTGCTGGTAGGCAACGAGATATCACTGTCCACGTTTGGCTGCACGAGAGTTGCATCTATTGCGCTATTGGAATGTCCGCGCCGGAACAGATGCGTGTAGTCAGGCCGATAGAGGTGAGAACGGTAGCTATGTGCACTTTGCGCAATGGTATCAGGCGCCAGCGCCCAACCGACCAGAATCAGTGCCTGCCGGGAGATACGCGCGCGCCGCACATCCGGGGCAAGCGTGGCAATAGTGGAGCGAATAATCATTTGATCTGGCCAGGTTGCACGATACACTACGGCAACCGGTGTCTCCGGCGCATAGCCACCGGCAAGTAATTCCTGGACGACTTGGTGAACCCGCGTAATGCTGAGAAAGATACAGAGCGTTGCCCCATGAGTGGCCAGGGCATGCAGTGATTCACGCTCAGGCACGGGAATGCGACCGGCATAGCGCGTGAGAATCACGGTCTGGGCAACATCGGGCACAGTGAGCTCCGCTCCCAGGAGGGCTGCCGCAGCAAATGCCGATGAGATGCCCGGTACAATGATGTAAGGTACACCATGCTGATCGAGGATGGCCATTTGCTCATAGATTGCACCATAGAGGCTGGGGTCGCCGCTTTGCAGCCGTACCACACGACGGCCCTGGGCGACTGCATCGAGCATAATAGCCATGATGGCCTCAAGCGTCAGGGTGGAACTGCCATAGATAGCAGCATCTGGTCTGGCACTGGCGCAGACTTCTGGTGAGACAAGAGAATCGGCATAGATAATGACATCGGCGTGTGCGATCAAGCGCTGTGCCTTTATTGTCAGCAACTCCGGGTCGCCAGGACCGGCACCCACGAAAGCAACGAGAGCCTCAGCTTCATTGGGAACGAGTGGCATGCGGATTCCTCACGATTACCAGTGAAAAATAGTCGAGCGGCTGACCACGCAAATGTGTCAGATCAAAGACTACTTCCTGGGCAGCGGTGCTACAACGGCGAACATAGATGGCGTGCTGTGCCAGGTTCAAATTTTCTAACAGCCGCAGGAGCTGATCAAACACCGAATGCACCTTCAGGAGCACTACAGTATCAAACGTCCGCAACACAGCAGCCAGATCTACTGCGACCTCACCTTCTGGTTCTTCCCCCATAGCCTGGCCATACATTGTCAGATGATGGGAAGGTTCTGCTCTCTCTGACCGTTTCAGCGCATATGCTGCCGGTACGATAGCAACACGGTCCGCCCCGGTGGCCAGCGGCCAGCATACTGCGGCGGCGGCGGCCATGACAGAAGACACGCCGGGAATCACCTCTATGGTGATCTCTGGGTGGCTGGTGCGCACGGCTGTGAACACGTGGCTGAACGTACTGAACAGCAGTGGATCGCCCTCTGTCACAAAAGCAACATCTTGCCCCCTGGACAGACGTGCAAGTACGAGATCCGCAGCCGCCTTACGGGCGGGCTCAGCGAGCACGGCTTCACGGCACATTGGAAATGACAGGGTGAGAATCTCCTGCCTTGCCGGGTCTACGACCTCCTTAATGATCTGCCACGCATAGCTTGGTCCACCGGCAGGTGCGGGCACACAGATAACAGGGCAGGCGCGTAGCACGCGCTCGGCACGGCGTGTAAGCAGATCAGGTGCACCTGGTCCGGCTCCCACACCATAGAGCCGCCCAAAGCCTTGCATATGTATCATAGCCGTCATCAACCCTCCTTAAGATGTTAGCACCATCTCAGCCGTTCTCTGCTGGATGCGCGGTCAGCACGAAGACAGGATTAAGTGCGGCGAACCGGGTCACGTCTAGTACGGGGCGGCTGCGCGCGATGTTGACCAGTGTACATTCAGTAAACCAGCCGGCACGCTGAAGGTATGCTGTCGCTGTGGCCAGATGCTCAAAGCTGGCCAGGTTGATCACTAACCGGCCACTGGGACGCAAGCGCGCCATTGCACAATCGAGAATCGCTGGCAATGCTCCACCGCTGCCGCCGATAAACACGGCGTCGGGATCGGGTAGCGCTTGCAGTGCCGCAGGCGCCCGACCAGGGATGATGGTTACGTTAGTAGCTCCTAGCCGCTGGCAATTGGTCGCGATGGCCGCCAGGGCGTCAGGATCGTACTCAATTGCATAGACCCGTCCGGCATTCGCCAGCCGGGCCGCTTCGATGGCAACAGCGCCAGTGCCGCTGCCGACATCCCAGACCACTGCCTGTATGTGCAGTCCCAGACAGGCAAGAGCAATAGCGCGCACCTCACGCTTGGTGATCACCCGGCTTCCTGGCCGACGAGGTTCAAAGAGCTCATCGGGCAGGCCAAAGAGCGGATGTCGCTCATCTGCGTACTGAGCACTCACAGGTGATTGGGGAGTATCATCAGCCATACCTGTTATCTCCTGCCTGTCCGAGGAGACTGCCATCAAAGTCGCACAGGAGCACACTCACCGCCAGAGCACCATGCACGTAGCTTTGTGCCGCCTGGCGCGCATGCTCGCATATAATGTCAAATACGCTGCGCAGATGATGGGTGAGTAGTAGCTCCTGAACATGGCGTGCAGTGTTGGCCTGGCGTATCTGTTCAACTACTTCTGGCGATGCACCGCAGAGACGGGTAATCTCAGCCAGGCGCTGCAAATCCACTTCAGCACCAGCGACATGCGTTTGCATGCGCCCGGCACCGATCTTAGAGAGCTTGCCGATCATGCCAACCAGTGTTACGCGCTGCACACCCTTTGTCGCACAGTCACGCAGCGCATGGCCGGTGAACTCGCCCATCTGGATATATGCCTCATCGGGCAGTGTAATGTAGCGGCGCGCAAACTGCTCGCTGCGGCTTCCGGTAGTCAGCACAATATGCTTGCCGCAGCCACAGGCAATAGCGACATCAACTGCCTTACTGATGCTTGCCTTATAGGATGCTGTGGAGTAAGGTCGCACGATCCCCGTGGTGCCCAGGATCGACAGTCCACCAACAATGCCCAACCGGGCGTTGAGCGTTTTCTGTGCCCGCTCCAGACCATCGGGAACAGAGATCACGACCGAAATGCCGCGCTGATCCAGATCAGCGCCGGCCAGCTCGCGTACGACACCTTCAATCATGGCCCGTGGTACAGGATTGATAGCGGCTGCGCCAATTTCCAGACCAAGACCCGGTTTGGTTACCCGTCCAACGCCGACGCCGCCATCCAGTGCGAGACCTGGCGTGCTGCGCCAGCTCACCGTAGCACAGATCTCCGCCCCATGTGTCACATCCGGGTCGTCGCCAGCATCTTTGATCACGCTGGCCAGAACACCTCCATCGGCAACTGGCTCGCAACGGTGGACCGCGAATGTAGCCTTCTGACCGATAGGGAGAGTGATAGTCACTGTCGTAGGAACTTGCCCGGTCAGCAGGGCCAGCAGCGCCGCGCGTGTAGCTGCTGCCGCACAGGCACCCGTGGTATAACCGGTGCGCATGCCACGCCGCCGTCCCCGGCCCGGGCCGTATGTCGCGTCTGGCCTCAGTAGCGCCTGGTCCGACAGCGTTTCACTGGTCTCGTTCATTGCTCTTCTCCTGAGCCAGTGCCAGCAGTGCATTCACTGTCGCAGCCGCTGCCGGGCTACCGCCGCGCGTTCCGACGATGGTAATGGCCGGATATGGGCGTTCAAGCAGTGCATCCTTAGATTCAGGAGTGGCGACGAAGCCTACCGGCATGCCGACAATGAGTGCAGGTGGCAGGCAGCGTCTAGTGTCCAGTGCATCAAGAAGAGCCAGCAGGGCGGTGGGCGCGTTGCCAATAACTACCAGTGCGCCGGTAAGCTGAGACAGCGCAGCCTCAATAGCAGCCGCTGACCGTGTCGTTCCTGTTGCCTGTGCGGCGGCTTCCAGCCCCTCCTGAGCAATGAGCACATGTATGGAGCTACCCACGGCACGCACCATCTCTGAGTTGATTCCTGCTGCTACCATGTGCATGTCTGTAAAGATGGGAGCCCCACGCATCAGGGCCGTCACGCCGGCGTCAGGGGCACCGGGAGTGAAACGCACCAGCGAAGCCAGGTGCGGGTCGCCAGTCGCATGAACGATGCGGCGAATCACCTGTCGTTCAGCCTGTGTCCAATCGCCTGGTGGCAGCAGAGCGTCCACTATTGCGAAGCTACGGCGATAGATCTCATCGGGCAGAAGCGCCCAGCGCTGCATAAGGCCGGTTGTCATATCCACGCTCACTGTCTGCATTTTCCTTTCCTCGGAGCAAGAGGACTTCTTGAGCAAATAAGTAAGCCTGCCCGAGTGGGCAGGCTCGGCCAGGCAACAAAGGATGAGATGCCTTGTGTATCCGGGATGCACTGGTGGTGCTCCGCTCTGGCCGGTGTCCTCTCACTCGGAGGTTCGCGGCCCATTCGCAGGAGGTGGGTCATCGGGCTTCAGAAGATAGACTTCTGTGACCGTTGCGGGACAGCGCCGGAGTTGCACCGGACTTCCCCCACTCCCCTGCGCCAGGCGTGTCCCTTATTATAAGGGGTTGTACCGGAGGTGTCAAATAAGAATGTTAGAATGTTATAATGCACTTGACATGGTGGACAATACATGATATATAGTACTGGCAGATAGGGGCGATTAGCTCAGCTGGTTAGAGCGCCACGTTGACATCGTGGAGGTCACAGGTTCGAGTCCCGTATCGCCCACTCAAAGAGCCTGCTCATTTTGAGCAGGCTCTTCACTTTACTGCTGAAACGGGGATTCGTGGAGTGGCGGCTACCGAAGCATAGCAGTCTACCATCCACTCCATTGCTCTCGTCCAGCTGCGCTGAAGCGCAACGGCGCGGCCAGCAGTTGCTAAGCGGGCGCGCAGTGAAGCATTTTGAGCCAGATCCATAAGCCGGCGTGCAAATGATCCAGGGATAGCCGGGTCGGCAAGAAGGCCAGTTACGCCATCCTCAATCTGATCACATACACCTCCAGCACTCATAGCCACAATCGGCACACCCGATGCCAGAGCCTCGCTCACCACCAGGCCATAGGTTTCAGTAGTCGAAGGAAAGGCAAAGATGTCAGCAGATGCCAGTGCCTCGGGCACCGCCTCGCCGTCGAGATAGCCAGTAAAGGTCGCCGGGAGGTTAGCCAGCCGTGTTTCCAGGAAGGGTCGCAGAGGGCCATCGCCGATCAGGACGAGATGCCATCCACGTGCCCAGGGGTCCGCATGCGCGAATGCCTCGGCCAGTGTGAGAAGGCCTTTCTCGCGTGAAAGCCGGCCAAGATAGAGAATGATCAGCCGGTCCGGGTGGCCACCTGTAAGCTGTGCCCGGCAGGCATAACTACGTCTTTCTGGTGAAAAATGCTTGCTGTCTACACCGCGTGGCCAGACGACCAGGGGCATCCGATATCCATGTGCACGCAGGTAGTCTACCATTGTCCGGGAGGTGCAGACGCGCAGATCAGCTCTGTTGCAGACCCAGCGCGTGCGGCTGATGATCAGCGGTGCGAAGATACGCGGCAGGAGACCCAGAGATGGCACATACTGCTCCATCACGATGTGATAGGAGGCAATAGTTGGCGCGCCGGCCCGTGCTGCCCAACGCAGCGCCCCTTCGCCCACATGGATAGGATGGACCAGATGGACGACGTGGGGGCGGAAGTCATAAAGGGCACGACCGCAGCTTGCTGTGAAATGACTCCATTGCAGTTCAGGATACCAGTGGAATCGCTGCCCAGGCATGTGCACCACTCTGGCGCCGGCAAAAGATAGCGGAGCGGTTTTCGGGCCGATGACCAGCGCCTGGTGGCCCTGCTCGTGGAGATATTCGAGCAGGCGGGCAAGCACTCTGGTCACACCATCTATTTTGGGCAAAAAATTCTCAGTCACAATAGCTATGCGCAGTGATGCCGTTCCCATGGTACCTGGCCTCTCCACTGATCCGCTGTGCGAGGAGCTCCCTACACTGCTCGCAATAGTCTGACGTATTGTACCATGCTGCTGCAAGCCGATAGTTGATAGAAAGGGCTGGCAGTTAGGACTGTGTCTGAGTCCCTGTGGCTATAGAATGAATTCACTCAAGGATATGTTCTCTTGCTGCTCGTCCTGCGAGCCATCGCCGCAAGCTAGAGCTACTGGCGAGCTTGTTGGGGTGTCTGGCAGAGCGTGATGTGATAGAGTGTGAACGGTGAGATATGTTTTGAAGACCGGTTAATTGGGAGTTCTGACGATGGACGAGACACGAATTTCAGAAACGAGCATGTCCGATGATGACCTCTTCACTGGAGGTGAACCCCCCTGTTATGCACAATTTCTGGATGATATGGATGTCAAATGGCACCAGGTGCGGATAAAACGGATCTACGAGCAGGCGACGGCAAGCGATGGTCGGCGTATCCTTGTTGATCGCCTCTGGCCACGTGGCGTCCGTAAAGAAGATGCGCAGATAGATGAATGGCTCAAGGATATTGCGCCTTCCGACGAATTGCGCAAGTGGTTTGGACATGATCCGGCACGATGGGACGAATTCCGGCAGCGCTACCTTCAGGAGTTGCAGATGCCAGAGCGCCGCAAAGCGCTGGAACACCTTCGTGAATTGACCCGGATGGGCAATGTGACATTAGTTTATAGTGCTCGTGATGAAGAGCACAATCAGGCGCGGGTAATCCTGGAAGCACTGGAGACCTGAGTATCTGTGCCAGCTTGCAAGTTGGATAGATAGCCGCGCCCATGGTATACTATCTATCACTGGGTGACCATCATGGGGCGCAAGGGTTTGGCTGCGTTCTATACTGATTGCGAGTGGAGGAGTTAAATTATGGCGAAGAAGGGCGAACTGTCCAAGACAGCGCGCGCCTCATTAGGATTGGGTCAGCGCGACGAAACTAATCGTCTGACCCGCCGTGTTTGTGCAAAGTGTGGTGAGCTGATCACACTGAAGGATCTGCTGCCGGTAAAGATAGCAAACCGTGGAGTAATGGTCTACTACCATAAGAACCATTTCCAGATGCAATAAGCTTGCTGCCTGGTTAGTCAGGTGCCAAAAAGTCCGCGCGGCAGAGCGCGGGCTTTTTTAATATTGTGCTCGCCTGCACGCCTTTAGCGGCATATATGGTATAATGCCTGGAGATGAGAGTGGCAGTAGCACTGCACGGTCGTCTGAGATTGCGAGGCTGGCATTTCCGAATGCCTGTAGTGTAAACAGGTGGGGTGGCGAGCTCAGATGGGCAGCGCAGATGGAGGATAGGTATGGTGACTATTTACGATGTAATTGTGATTGGTTCGGGTCCAGCAGGATATACGGCTGCACTCTACGCTGCCAGGGCTAACCTGCATGTATTGCAGTTTCAGGGGGCGCAGGTGGGTGGTCAGTTGATGCTAACCAGCGAAGTGGAAAACTATCCTGGCTTCGAAAATGCGATCCTTGGCCCTGAGCTAATGGAGCAGATGGAGAAACAGGCGCGGCGCTTCGGCGTGGAGATGATCGCTGAAGATGTTGTCCGCGTTGATTTTAGTGGCTGGCCGTTCAAGATATATACCGATGTGGAAGGCGAGCCAGTGTTAGGCCGCACCGTCATTATCTGTACCGGTGCCAGCGCCAAGTGGCTGGGATTGGAGAGTGAGCGACGGCTCCAGGGGCGTGGTGTGAGTGCATGTGCGACCTGTGATGGTTTCTTCTTCCGTGGCAAGAAGGTTGTGGTGGTCGGTGGGGGCGATACGGCAATGGAAGAGGCGCTCTTCTTGACAAAATATGCCACTGAAGTGACCGTCATTCATCGCCGTGATACCCTGCGCGCCAGTAAAATTATGCAGGAACGCGCCTTTAGGCATGAGAAGATCAAGTTTATCTGGAATAGTGTCGTCGAGGAAGTGCTGGGAGAGCAGGCAGTCACTGGTGTACGCATTCGCAATTTGCAGACGAACGAGACCACAGTGATACCAACCGATGGCCTGTTCGTGGCTATCGGGCATGAGCCGAACACCGGCTTGTTCCGCGATTTTATCAAGACCGATGCCCTCGGCTACATCCTGCCACAGGAAAATACCATGACAAATGTTCCTGGTGTCTTTGCAGCCGGCGATGTGACGGACCGCCGCTATCGTCAGGCAGTCACAGCGGCCGGTGATGGCTGTCGTGCGGCCATTGATGCCGAGCGCTGGCTGGAGGAACACAAGCTGGTCGCCGAAACCCGTGCAGAGGATTTTGCCCGACGGGAAACTCCCACCGAATCTGACGGGGCGGCCGCATCTTCTCCTTTTTTCGCTCCGTTTCCTGTGCAGGCTGATAGCAAGCATCATGAGACTGGCGTTTGAACGGGACGCTGAATTTTGCAGCCGCCCGGTAGATTGAAGATGCGATTGCCCTGCTGTATCTGGCGTCATCGCTTGACATCAGCCAGGACATCAGCGATCAGAGAGCCAGCCTTCGCGTTTGAATGAGGCTAGCTCATTTTTGCGAAGAAGGAGGGGATCAGAGATGGGGTTATTTAAGCGAACGCAAACATGGTTTAGTGCACAGGTAAATCATCTGCTCGACCAGGCCGAAGATCCCAATATGACACTTGATTATAGTTATGAGAAGCAGCTTGAGCAGCTTCAGCAGATTCGGCGCAGCGTCGCTGATGTCGCGACCCAGGAAGCGCGTCTGAGGATGCAAGAAGCACAGGTGCAGGCGCAATATGCTCGCCTGCAAGATCAAGCAAAACAGGCGCTGAGCGCTGGACGTGAGGATCTGGCCCGCATGGCTCTCGAGCGTGGACAGGCTCTGACTGCTCAGCTTCAACAAATCCAGGGCTTGATGGAGGCGCTCGCGCGGCAGCATGAGCAGCTGGTGGGCGCTGAACAGCGCCTCTCTGCGCGAGTGGAAACCTTCCGCACGCAGAAAGAGATGGTGAAAGCCCAGTATCAGGCGGCGCAAAGCCAGGTGCGCATTACTGAAGCGGCGACCGGCTTATCTGAGGAGATGGCTGACGTGAATCTGGCAATGCAGCGCGCTCAGGATAAGATTCTCAACACGCAGGCGCGCGCCGATGCGCTGGACTCGATGCTGGCATCAGGGGAGATCTCTGAGCAATTGGTTGGGCCAACCGATAATATCCAGATGCAGCTCGATAAAGTCAGCATCGCCAGCCAGGTAGAGCAGCAGTTAGCGGCCATGCACCAGGAGCTGGGCCTGCCTGCCCCGCAGCAAGCCCAGTCTGATATACCACAGACGGATCAGGCCGGACAGGGAAACGCTTAGCGGCGGTTGAGCAGCGTCCCGCTTGTTCTCTGGTTCAGGGCACGAAATCTTCCTGGCCTGTGACGCCGGCCATCACGGGGAGCAGCTCAGCTCGTGGGTTGACAATGATATCGTTCTGGACTGAGCGAACTCCTGGAACGGCCTGGGCTATCTGTCCAGCAGCTTCTCGCGCCTCATCGGTATGAACGGCGCCACGCAGTGTCACTGCCCCCAGGTTCGCATAGACCCCTATCGGCATGCGATGCAGGCGTGGGTCTCTGGCCAGAGCCTCAGCGACGGCAACAGCAAGGTTCGTATCTGTTACCAGGTGATCGAGCACCTCCAGCACCCCGCTCACGGACATCGCCTGTTCGACAGCCAGATGCTCATTGAGTGCGCTGGAAACGTTTCCAGCCAGCTCAACCACGCCGTCATGTACGTATACTTCGATGCCACGCATATCTATATGCAGCCGTGGTATATCCCACAGCGCCTGTCGCACATCCTCAGCAACGTCTTCGTCTGGGCGGTGCTCAACCAGTCCTGCTAAATCTTCAGCCTTGCAGTCGAGTACCAGGTGACGGGCGCCAAAGGCACCAATAAGCGTAGCTGGCACAAACACTTCGCCGCCAGGGCGTTGGGCGCGGCGTGCAATCACATGAGTAATGGCCCCGGTGCCAGGCTGAACAAAAAGCTGCACTACTGTGAACAGGGTTTGCCCATTGAGCACCATGCCGGTATCACGGCTGATCACCACCGCGTCATCAACGGATTGTGGCACCTTGGTGGCCAGATCCTCCCGGGTGAGTCTGACCCTCAGCGCATCGCCGGTCGCATCTTCTATGACATCCAGTGGTATCTCATAGCTGCGGCTACGAAGCAGGCCACGGTGCATGACGATACGCACCACACGGCGTTCTGCTGGTAAGACGAGCACCTGCGTGACTGTCCCAAAATCGCCATCGGCAGCTATAACCCTGCTGCCCAGGCGAATCCGGTGTAGAGCGGCTATAGATGTTTTATCGGTACCCATCGCTGGAAAGTTCAACCACCTTTCCTTATTGACCTTGATAATTTCAGAACCCAGTGTAGCACGGTAGGCCCCAGGCCGCAAGAGAGGCGGTATTGTAGCTCAACTGCTCATGGAATCTGTTCAGGCCCAATGCCCTAGGGCTTGCTTATTTGGTGGGTGCCGTGTTAGAATAATCACCGCTACACGTGCTTCTCCCAGCAGTCGGCACAGCAAGTTTGGCATACTCTATGCGAGATAACTGCTAAGCTTGTTATTTTGCAGGTGCATGATGTGTGGGAGGTGCTACGTGGACATCGCCAAGTTGGTAGAGCAGCATCCGATCTGTGGCGCGCGTGAGCATATACAGCTATCCCTGCCAGCGGAGATTGATTCCCTGACAAAGCTGCACGTGGTTCTGCTCCTCTATGGGTGCCCGGGAACACGTGATAGCGCGGCCGGCCTGGCACACAAATTAGGGTTGAATGAACGTGAGGTAACGAAAGCGCTGGTCAGCTTGCAAGATTCCGGATGGGTTACGCGAGTTGATCGACAAGAGGAGCAGGATATTACCAGTGAGGCTGTCTGGAGCCATGTGGCGGCAAAGCGTGCATCTTTACAGCATTTGCTACAGGGCTGGGCTGATCAAGAGATACGCCAGTCTGTCCTCCTGTCTCTCTTGCAGGCCGGTTCCACGACCCGTAAGTCGCAATCAGCGTTGCTTGGTGATCCTGGTGCGTAGATGCCGGCAGGATTCTCGTCTCTTCAACAGGCAGGTTACTGTCCAGCGCATATACAAAGGCGATGAGGAGGCGAGGATCATATGATGATTGACAATGGCGATTCCTTCCCCGTTGCAAATACATCCCTGAAAGAATCGGCGTCCTCGTGTAATCCTGTCATGCGCATACCTCTTGGCATCCCCGGCCTTGATGATATCCTTCACGGTGGCTTGCCTGTTGGCAACAATATCCTTGTGCAGGGAGAGCCAGGGACTGGCAAGACCGTGCTGGCTATGCATTTCCTTCACGCCGGCATCCAGCAATACAGGCAGCCAGGTCTTCTGATCCTCTTTGAGGAGCACCCTAGCCGCGTTTATCGCGATGCGCAGATATTTGGCTGGGATTTTCATAAGCACGAGGAAGCTAACATGCTGCGCGTCATCTTTACATCGCCGGATGTGTTCGTCAAGGAAATCGAGAATCACTATTATGCGGAGCTTGTGCTCCAATATGGGTTTCAGCGTATCGCGATTGATTCAATCAGCCATATCGAGTTGCTCAACATGGATATGCCGGCGCTGCGCCTGGAGCTTGATAAGATTACGAATGCACTGCGCCGCCATGGTCTCATTGCACTGCTCACGCGCGAGCGCCACACGCATCATGAACTGGCCATCCATCCTGCTGAGTATATCTGTGATACCGTGCTTACGCTTAGCCAGCGTTCAGGCGAAGATGGCCACATCCGTGAACTGGAGATATGGAAGCATCGTGGGAGCTCCTATGTGGGCGGCATGCATCGATTCTCTATCGCACGCGGCATCATCCTCGATCGACCAGGAGAGGGAGCAGATACCAATGAGCGATGAACACCCCTGCATTCTTGAGGGTTACCCCCACAGCCTGCCACATCGTGGCACGGCGCAGTTGCGTCCCTGTGGGCATTGGGCCTGTGATCCGCATACTATCACCTTCTATGGCTATGATGAGGAGACAGGGGAAGAGGGCGACTATTGTATGGTCTGCTATGCACGTAAGTTTCCCCATCTCTGCCCTGATCGCCTGCTGCGTGCAGCTCTGGGAATCGAGGGGACGTAGTGCATTGGACCTTGGTTGAGCTGCCTGTTTCAACGCTCAATGTGCGCATCATTTGCCGCCTGTAGCTGCGGGATGGGGGAGAAAGTACTAACTAAAAGATCTTCTACGGTGCGGGATATCCCATAGGCGACCTGCTCAGAGCAACCGTTCTGGGCACCGTTCGGCAATGTATGTACCCACCTTATCAGTTATGCACGCCGCATACGGGAGGGCAGCAGGATTGTTGCAGCGAGGATATATGAGCAGGCCATGACTGCAAAGGCGCCAGTGAAGCCCACGTGGTCGATTACCCAACCGATCACACCACCCCACAGGGAGCCAACTCCAAATGCCAGAGCAAAGTAGAGGCCAAATGTTATATCGCGAAGATGCTCTTGCGCCTGATCGGCGAGATACGCCTGCAAGAGGGGACTTTCGGCATAAGCGGTGAGCCCCATGGCAAAAAGTGATGCTGGTATCGCGTAGGCAGCGACCGCACTATTGGCAAGCAATGCGAATGTGATGGTCAGCAGGGCAGCCAACGGATAAACAATGAGCAGGGTAACCTTACGGCCCAGGCGATCCGAGAGGCGCCCCGCTATGAGCGGGCCAGCCACGCTGCCTATCAGCAGCAGCGTGAACATCGCGCTGACATAGACGGGAGTCATGTGCAACTGGTTGGCCAGATAAAGAGGGATGTAGGTCGTCAGGATACCAATGCCGCGCCCACCGGCAGCAGCGATGGAGGCAAGCATGATGAGCACGATCGTATAGTCGCGCAGCGGCACTAGCAGCTCGCGCCAGTGCCAGGTCACCGGCGGCGTGGCAGAGCTGCTACGCTCCTGTTGTGCCTCTTGCCCCTCATCAACCAGAAGGAGCAGCAGTGCACCAACAACCACACCCGGCAGGCCAAAGAGCAGCAGGGTCGGTCGCCATCCCCAGGAGGTGATGATCGGTGTGGCTACCAGTGGCACCAGGAGGGTACCAATGTTGCCACCCGCCACATGCGCTGCTAATGCAAAGCCACGTCGCTTTTGGGTAAAGACATGCGATAGCAGGCCCGCGCCTACTGGATGCTGCGGCGCCCCGGCAATCCGATTCAGCACGGACCATCCCATGAGTGTGCCAAATCCGGTAATAGTAGATGTCAAAGCAACACTTATGCCAACCAGGATGTTCCCGATGCCAAGCATTACCTTTCGCATGATATACTTGCTCAGCAAGCCAAAGCCGAACTGTAGGAAGCCGCCGACGAAATTTGAAATGGCGATTACCAGACCAATTTCTGTGTAGCTGAGATGGTACAGTCGCTGGATAATGGGATAGATAAGCGGCATCAGTACTGCCGTAGCGTGGATAACTGCATGGGCTGCGCTCACCAGCACCAAGTTGCGATTGGCCGCAGACGGCTGAACGGGTGCTGTGTCCAATATGGTATCTGTTGTCTCCATCAGGTCTGCCCTCCGGCCTTCAGGGTACCATGCCTTGACGCTGACGTCAATGTTGTGTAGTCAGCGGGATATGCGTCTCGTTGTTACAGAGAGGAACCGTCAACAGGGGCGTGTCCCTCTTGTCTGTGCCCTGCGCATGAAATCGATCTTGCACGCCATAACTATGCTAAACTGTGATCGATGAGCAGGAGCCCTTATCAGTATCTGTTTTGATTGGCGCAGTTCATTGCCGGGTAGGGCGCTTTATGGATCAGGCTATTCACGATGTCGCGGAATTGGTTGCAGCAGCAAAGCGCATTGTTGTGCTGAGCGGCGCCGGCATCAGCACGGAATCAGGTATACCTGATTTCCGCAGTGGGCATGGCATCTGGCAGGCCTATCCGCCGGTCAGTTACCAGGAATTTATGACCAGCAGCGAGGCGCGTCAGCGGTATTGGGCGCTGCGCCAGGTGCTCCATAAGCAGGTTCAGGGTGCTCATCCCAATGCTGCGCATATAGCAGTCGCCAGACTAGAGCGGTGGGGAAAATTAGCTGGCGTCATTACCCAGAACTTCGATGGCTTGCACCAGAAAGCAGGAAACTCTCCGGAGCGCGTGATCGAGCTGCATGGCACATCGCGGCTTGCCGCCTGCCAGAGTTGTGGCATGCATTTCCCTATGGATGAGGTACAGGCGCGCTATGATGCTGGTGATCGCGATCCCCGCTGTGAGCACTGCAAAGGCTATCTAAAAGCCGCTACCATCCTCTTTGGCCAGCCGGTGCCAGTTGCGGAACTTGCCAGAGCGATAGAACTTGCACATAGCGGCGATCTTTTTCTGGTCATCGGCTCATCCCTGCGCGTCAATCCCGCCGCCCGCCTTCCTGGCATTGCGCTGGAAAGTGGGGCTCTGCTGGTGATCATTAACTTGCAGCCAACGCCGTATGATCGCTATGCCAGCGTGGTCCTGCATGCGCAAGCTGGGGAAGCTCTGCCCTGTATTCTTGCCGCTGCCCGGCTGGCTGAAGCCGGAGCATGATTAAGCAGCCAGAATAGCGTGCATCGTTGTATCGTTCCTCTCCGGGGAACAGGAAGAGATCAGGTCTGGAATAGCGAATATCACCAAAGGGGATTCAGCACCAGCCCTGTAATCAGCTTAGGGTAGAAGTAGGTTGACTTCTGTGGCATGCGATCGCCAGCAAGCGAGACTTTACGCAGATCAGCGACCGGCGTCGGATTAAGCAACACGGCGCACTGAGCTGCGCCGGTACGCACCGCCTGTATTGCTGCCTGTGCATCTCGCGTATAGCCAATATGGTCACCTCCCATGACGTCTGCGTCGCTCAATCCCAGCTCTGCGCCCAATACCAGCGTGTGCAGCACAGCGACATCCAGTCGTTGCCAGGCTTCAGAGTGTCCGATTGACTTCATGCGCTCCGCGCCTTCTGGGCGCAGTGAGATCAAGAGGGTAGTTTCTGGCAGGACAAGTACAAAGCTCGCTCGCTCACGGCCGGCCGTTGCTAGCAGGGCTTGCAACTTATGTTCATCAATAGCCGGATCGAGCGGCTCAACGGTAAATGTGCTGGTTAGCCGTTCGCCCAAATGACGTAGAGTGGCCTCATTAAGACCATGGATCAGCCGATGCCAGGGTAGCACGACCAGGCCAGGGTCCTCAAAAGCTATCAACGCCATAAGCACAAAGTTTGCTGGATCGTCAGGCTTTAGCCCTTTGCGCATCTCACGTAGCTCATCCCGGTACACCAGCGCTGTCTCATAGCGATGGTGTCCATCTGCGATAAAGAGATGCCGTTCAGCGAAGAAAGCAGTAATAAGTTGCATCGCCATAGGATCAGCTACACGTGTGAGGCGATGCTCTTCGCCGGCATTATCCACAAATTGCATATCAGGATCGGCTGCCGCCAGTTTATCCAGCTCAGCGCGCAGGGTGTGCTCTGGATCATCATAGAGCGCCATAATAGGACTGAGGTTGGCGGCACAGGCGTGTAGCAGCCGCAACCGATCGCTCCTATCCTTTGCCAGCGTCTGCTCATGTGGCAGTATAATACCGGCATCCCACGGCTCCAGGCGTACACGGCTGAGCAGCGATAAGCGGGTATATGATCGCCCGGACACTGTAAAGCGTTGCTGATAGAGATAAAAAACTGGTTGCGGTTCCTGCACAATGACCCCTTGTAGACGCCACTCTGCCAGCAGGGCTGCGGCGCGCGTGTAGCGATTATTGAGCGATGTATCATCTGGGAACTGCTTACCCAGCTCGAGGCGAATAATATTCAGCGGGTGCCGTTGGTAATATTCCTCCTGGGCAGCAGGGGAGATCACATCAAATGGGAGGGTTACCAGTGCTGCCATATTCGATGCATAGGCTGGCGCATAATGCAGTCCCCTGAGAGGTAATACCTCGGCCATTTTAACCCCCTTTATATTTGGTTGGTAGCGTGGCTGGTACAGGGAGTCATCCCCCTGAATCGGCTCTTTCCCACAGGGCGATCACTTCGTGTGTCAAACACCTCATGGTATTATAAGCTCTCAGCAAGCATGCCTGGTTAAGTACTGCCAGCCACACACCCGGTTTAGTATAGCATCTTTTCAGCCGGGGCATGTTGCTGCTAACCATGGAGGCGATAAAGTCTTAAAAGAAGGTCGAGGGTGGGCATATTGCAAGGAGGGTGTGACTGTAGAGTTTGGGAACGGCCGCCACCCACTATGATAAAATAGTCCAGATAAAAAATATATGGGGTTCACCAAGATTCAATTATCGAACTCAAGCGCTCTATGATGCGTGAAATCTCATTTCAGTGTCATGTTCGGCTCAATGAACTGACGCCCGATGGGCTGGGCAAGGGTCCTATTCTTAGCGCCAGGCCGACAGGCGATGCAGAATCTGTTGAGCGCCCCGTGTTTGATGATCTGCTGCGGCGTTGTTTCCCTGATGGCTCATTAACCATTGTTGGTGGTTTGCCTGGCGAAGAGGTTATCGTTGAGGGGCGCGTGCTCCTGGCTCCTCCGGCTTCCCCAGGCACCCGCCGACGGCGCTGGAAGCTGATGCCCAGGCTCACCCTGCGCCAGGTACTCGTCGCTTCGCCCTGGCGCGTGATGGCTCCGTGTCCGCACTTTGGCATCTGTGGTGGCTGCCAGTATCAGCATATTCGTTACGATCGGCAGCTTTCTTTGAAACAAGAGCGGGTGCGTACGTTGCTGATCAACCATGGCTTTGCTGACCCGCCAGTGTTGCCCACTATCGGCTGTCCTATACCCTGGCACTATCGCAACCAGATGCGTTTCTCGGTGGATCGCCACGGGCGCCTGGGATTGACCATCCATGGCACCAGGGAGGTCTTCCCAGTAGATCATTGCTTCATCGCCCATGAACGCATCAATTCCACGCTGGCTGTCCTGCAAATGCGGCCTAACCGGCCACCACAGGTGGTCATTCGCTGTGGTGTGTCTACCGGTCAGGTGCTGGTGCAACCGGCACCCGATGAGGTGACGGCTGCACAGCTCCACACTGCTGGCATTGACCTGCATACAGAATTTCTGGAAGAAAAGCTGGCTGGCAAAACCTTCAGGATCCGTCCCAGCTCTTTTTTCCAGACGAATACGGCTCAGGCGGAGCGTATGGTAGAACTGATCATCCGTGGCTTGTGCGCCAGCTCAGAGAGCACTGTCGTGGACGCATACTGTGGCGTAGGGACTTTCACCCTGGCTCTGGCTGCATATTGTGGCTATGTGATCGGTATCGAAGAATCAGCGAGTGCAGTACAGGATGCCCGAGCGAACCTGGCCGAGACGCCGAATGTCACAATTATCCAGGGCAAGACCGAGCACGTGTTGCCTGGCCTGGAAGGTCGCGTGGATGGGATCGTGCTCGATCCTCCGCGCCAGGGCTGCCAGCGACTGGTGCTCGAGACGCTGGCCCGGCAGCATATTCCCCGGCTCGTCTATGTCTCATGTGATCCCCAGACCCTGGCTCGTGACCTGGCGATACTCTGCCATGAATTGCAGGCCTATCGGCTGATGGAGGTGCAGCCGCTAGACATGTTCCCCCAGACAGTGCATATTGAGTGCGTGGCCACGCTGGAGGCACATTTATGAGTAATCTAGAGCTGGTGCTTGCCTCAGCTTCGCCACGCCGATCAGAACTATTGCGAGTGCTCGGGCTGCCTTTCACGGTAGCCGTGAGCACGATTGATGAGGATACGCTGACCGCAACCTATCAGGGTTCGCCTCAAGGTCTGGCGCTCTGGCTGGCAGAGCAAAAGGCTCATGACGTGGCAACAGCAGGCCTTACTGGCCATCGTTTGATTCTTGCCGCGGATACGACGGTCATCTTGCAGGGGCGTCAGTTGGGCAAGCCGAAGGACGCCACTACAGCCATCGTAATGCTACGCGAACTGCGCGGGCAGCAGCATGAGGTCGTGACTGGTGTGGTGCTGCTGGATACACGCACGGGGCAGGCATATCGCGCACAGGCCAGCACAAGTGTCACCATGCGAAGGTATGGTGACGATGAGATTGGCGCATATGTGGCAAGCGGTGATCCTCTGGATAAAGCTGGAGCATACGCTATCCAGCATCCAGAGTTCCGCCCGGTTGCATGTATTGCCGGCTGCTATCTCAATGTGATTGGGTTACCGCTTTGCCTGGTCGCTCTGTTGTTGCATTGTGCAGGTATCGCGGTTCCCCCAGGTCGGGGTGTGGGGCTTTGTGGATGGTCCTTGCACTGTACGTCACCGTTGCCAGAAGCGCTCCAGCATTGCGGTAAAACCACGTTCCATCATCGATGAATCAACGGCAGACACAAGCAATTGTGCGTGGGCGCTACGCGCCCAGCCCGACTGGCGACTTGCATCTTGGCAACTTGCGGACAGCGCTGCTGGCGTGGCTCTTTGCCCGCTATGCTGGCGGTATATTCGTGTTGCGTATCGAAGATCTCGACTGGCCACGCATACGGCCTGGCGCAGCGAAGCGCATACTGGAAGATCTGCACTGGCTCGGTCTGGATTGGGATGAAGGGCCCGATATCGGTGGGCCCTATGCACCCTATACGCAAAGTGAGCGCATCGCTCTCTATGAGCGCATGCTTCAGCAGTTGATAGATGCCGATCTGGTCTATCCCTGCTATTGTAGCCGGGCGGATGTACGGCGGGCAGCCAGCGCTCCGCATAGTCCTCACAGCGAGGGGTCGCGCTATCCCGGAACCTGTCGCATGCTCACGATGCGCCAGCGGCAAGAACATGAGCGGCTGGGCCATCGCCCCTCGCTGCGCTTTCGTGCTCCTGAGGACCCTATTAGCTTCACCGATTTGCTGGCTGGCCCAGTGACCCAGCAGGTGAGCCAGGAAGTCGGCGACTTTATTATTCGCCGATCGGATGGTATCTTTGCCTATCAGTTCGCAGTCGTCGTGGACGATGCGCTGATGGGCATCACTCAGGTTGTACGTGGTGCAGATCTCCTGCACTCCACCGCGCGTCAGATCGCCCTCTTTCAGGCACTTGGCTTTCCCGTGCCGCACTATGTGCATGTGCCGCTGGTGATGGATGCGACGGGTCAACGTCTCTCCAAACGTGCGGCTTCTCTGGGTCTGGAGCCTTTACGTGCGCGTGGTTTTAAGCCTGAGCAGATTGTAGGGTTGTTGGGTCATAGTGCCGGGCTCTGCCCGCCAGATGCCATCGTGCATCCGTATGAGCTGCTCACGCGATTTTCCCCTGAGCGTGCCAGCCGTACCCCTTGGATGCTCCGTGTGCCGGGCAGCTGGTAAGAAATGCTAGTGGTTAAGGCCGTGCCTGCGGCTATGCTTCACAGCTCGCTGAACCTTGCAGTGCAGCCCATTCATGCTGGAGAGTTTCGTCTTTTCGGTCACTCCTGGGACTGTATGATATAATACGGCCCAGAGACTCTTGAAAACTGAGTTTGTGGTGTAAAAAAAGAGGGTCTCACAGGCCCTCTCCGCCCGCAAGTTTCCCTTTTTTAAAGGGTTACGTGCCAGATCCCAGCGCATACTGTAGAAATGTTCATACAATTTATCAATTTTTTTACGCAAACTGTTCGATCCTATATGCAAACGCAGCCGGGAGCCTTTGCTGCACAGCTAGCTGGCAGCATCTTTGTCATGTTTATTACCCTGGTGCTGGGCCTGTCGCTGGGGCGGACAACACACGATGCCCTTATGGAAGGCAAGGTAACCCGTAATATAAGCCGGTTGATGGGGAACCTGGCAGCGCTAACCATTTTTGCCCTGGGAGCGCTCATTATCCTGGGCATCTGGGGCATTGGCAACTTTTGGCAACAACAGCACAATGCCCTGCTTGCCAATGCGCCGGCCATTGCCCAGCAACTAGGGCTTTCGCTCCTGATTCTCGCTATTACCTTTGCCGTGGGGCGCACTCTGCAACGGTCGTCCATGCAGAGTCTGATCAAGGGACGCGCCGATGTAAACCTCAGTGCGCTGATTAGCAAACTTATCTATATTGGTGTCCTGATTATTGGCCTGTTGTTTGTTCTGGCTATCTGGGGTATCCAGATCGTGATTCCGGTCACCGTGCTGGGCGCTGTTGGTGTAGCCTTCACGTTTGCACTCCAGGATGTGCTTAAGAATATTGTGGCGGGCATTTACCTGCTTGTTGAGCGACCCTTCAGGATTGGCGATACTATTACCGTGAATAGCTATACCGGCACGGTCGAGGATATACATATGCGCGTCACGAAGCTGCGCACGGCCAATGGTGAACGCGTCCTGATTCCAAACGCGCTTATCTTTGACTCGGCCGTAGTGAATGTAACAGCCTATCAGCGCCATCGGCTGACACTAGAGGTCACGATACCGGCAGCACATTTTGGCGGCAAGCAGAGCGAAGAAACGCTGCTCCAGGCTTTATCCGCTATACCAGGGATTCTGACAGAGCCAGGGCCAGTGGTAACACTTACCAGCGTCACCGACGAGCAGGTAACTTTGCAGGTTAGCTTTTGGGTGCCAACAGATGAGGTAGAGGCACTGTCGCGCGCAGTTTTCCAGCTTAAAACAACTATTCCGGCAGCGAATGTGACGGTAGCGAATGCCACTTGAATGCGGATATTATCAACCAGAGTTAGCGGCAGATAGAACAATACGGCGCCGATATGGCGTATTAGGCGGCACCTTTGACCCGCCGCACTATGGCCATCTCGTTATTGCGCAAGAGGTGCTCTGGGCACTTCGCCTTGACCTCATGGTCTTTGTTCCAGCGGGCTCTCCACCTCACAAACAGGGGTGGATAATTTCGCCTCCTGAACAGCGGCGAGAGATGGTTGAGCTGGCTATTATGGCGAATCCAGGGTTTGCCCTATCGCGCGTAGACCTGGATCGGCCCGGTCCCTCATACACCGTGGATACATTGCGCCTGCTGCGACAAGAATGGGGACCGGAAACGGCGATCTATTGGACAATGGGATGGGATATGTTAGATGAAATCCTGACCTGGCATGACCCGGCAGGTATCTTTGCCACAGCCGATTATGTCGTTGCCATGCATCGGCCTGGCTATGCTCACGATGGAGCCGCTATCGCACGGCTGGAGGCTGCGATTCCCGGGGCCAGCCAGAAGGTGATTCCACTGGCAGTGCCCCAGTATGCCATCACCTCCACCAGCCTGCGGCAGCGCGTGGCTCAAAATATGCCTATCAGATATCAGGTGCCCGAAGCAGTAGAGGCATATATACGCGAGCATGGCTTGTATCGAAACAGTGACCAGCAATCAGCTATGGGCGCTCAGCAGCCGGCTGCACCACTTTTCCATCGGCAACCGATGGAGGGGGATAGTGCTGGTTGCTCGGTTGGAAGGGAAGCACGATAATGAGGCGATGAGCATCGTGCCTTATTTGGCTGTTGATGGCCGGAAGTGTTAGCGGAGCAAGGATGTGAAGCCACTGCCATTAGCTATTGGTGATCGCGTGCGCCTGCGCAAGCCGCATCCCTGCGGCTCCTCTGATTGGGAAGTCGTGCGGCTGGGTGCGGATATCGGGCTTAAATGTAGCGGGTGCGGACGGCGAGTACTGCTGCCGCGCAGCGAGGCAGAGCGGCGAATTAAGAAGATATGGCAACATGGGTCGGCGGCGGAGGGACCAGCCAGAGGTGCATAACCCAGGATAGAGTGGAACGAGGATCATGAGTGTGAAACCTGCCCGGTCGGGAATGGGCTCAGTGTTGCGTAACCGAAGCTTTTTACGGCTCTGGCTTGCCCAGGTCATCTCACAAACAGTCATGAATGCAGCAAATTATGGTTTGCTAGTGTTGATCGCTGAAGTTACTGGCTCAACGATCCTGGTTGGTCTGGTGATCATCACTTTCAGTCTGCCATCGGTACTATTTGGTGCACCCGCCGGGGCAATGGTGGATCGGATAGATAAGCGGAAGGTGCTTTGGGTCAGCAACTTGATTCGCGGCCTCCTCACGCTGGGTTTCGTTGCTTCGCTGATTTTAAACCAGGGATGGTTATTGCCTATCTATCTGATCACATTCCTGATCTCGCTCGTCGGCCAATTTTTCACGCCCGCCGAAGGCGCTTCTATTCCACTCCTAGTACAAGATGAAGAGCTGGTCAGTGCACTCTCGCTCTTTAATCTGACCCTTACGCTTTCCCAGGCGTTGGGATTCATCCTGCTGGGGCCTCTCGCTCTCACGCTGATTCCCGATATCACGCTCCATATTGGTACATTTCATCCGTTGTTCTCGTCGGTTGCTCAGCTCTTCCTGCTTATTGCGCTGCTCTATTTTGTCTGCACAGGCCTTGTGGCCACTCTGCCTTATGCAGAGCTGGCTTGCGAGAAGACGGCGCAGCACCGACACTTCAACGTGCGCGAACACTTGCGTGGTATCTGGCTGGAGGTTCATGAGAGCTGGCAATTCGTCCGCCGCAGCCGCCGCCTGACTGACGCGGTGCTGCAACTCTCGCTAGGTGGCATCGTCCTTCTGGTCATTGGTGAGCTCTCGACAAACCTTGTACAGCATTTGCTCAACCGTCCTGCACGTGATGCTGCACTCGTCTTCTTACCCGCCGGCGTTGGGCTGGTGTTGGGATCAGCGTTTATGCCGCGGCTGACCAGGCATCTCAACAAAGTATTGGGGATCATTATCGGAATCTTTGGGTTGGCGGCCAACATGATCGTTTTGCCATTATTCCAAAGCGCAATGCAGCATCTCGATCCCGCAGGCTGGAGCACCAGTCCGCTCTTCCTGGCTGTAGTCATCGTTATTACCTTTACGGCCGGGCTCGAGCTGGATTTGATCAATATTCCCGCACAGACCCTGATGCAGGAGCTCACCCCTGACTGGATCAAGGGACGTGTGCTGGCGTTGCAGCTCATGCTCTATAATGCGGTATCTATACCTGTGCTTCTTTTTATTGGCGCTATAGCAGATGCTTTCGGCATAGCCAATGTGCTGTATGTTATTGCCGGGCTTATGTCTCTTGCGGGATTATTGAGCATGCGCCGGAACCGGCATAAGGCCGGCAATGAAGACCTGCCAAGACAGCAACTCAGCAATGGCAACCGCATGGAATTTCTGAAAGATGCACAGGGCACCTTAAGACAACCGGAAAAGCAGGAGTATGTAAGCCGCCTCTCCGACTAATGCCACCCGCATTGTTCGCAGAAATTGTCCAGATAGAGGCTATAATCAAGCAATGACAAGCTGCAAACGACTATGTCACCTCTCCTTTTTAAGCATGTAGCTGGAGCTACTATTGGTGATCGATCTGATCCCTCTCGCATTCTTGCAGGCCTGCTCTGCCCAGTAGGTGACACACTGCTAGCCACGCCAGCATTGCATGCGCTGCGCTTGCGATTTCCTGATGCGCATATTACGGCCCTTACCTATGCAAGCAACAGCGGCATTCTTAAAGGGAATCCCTCTATCGACGAAATCCTGGTGCTGAATCCACCTGGATCAGGCCGTGACTGGCTACAGGCATGGCGCACAATATGGCAGGTGCGTAGGCGTGGTTTCGATCTGCTCGTCAACTTTGCTCCGCTCAGCCAGATACTAGGGCCATTTGGGCATATCCGCCGGAGGGTGAGTAGTCCGCGTCCACGGTTATGGTGGCTACTGCCCAGGCAGGATCCCGCCTTTGTCCGCCAGCATGCGATTGAGCACTATTTGAACACAGTTCGGCAGCTCGGCACCCCTGAAGTCGCACCATATCCGCGGATATACCTCAGCGCGAGCGATCGCCAGGCGGCGTATCATCTGTTTCAAGAGGCATCTATCACGGCAAGTGATTTAAAGATCGTTATTCATCCGGGTGCCAAAGGCCTGGGTGGTCGCAAGAGATGGTCAGCGGCGCGCTTTACAGCGCTGGCCGCCCAGTTACAGACTCAGAACCATGCTCGCATCGTGCTGATCGGGAGTATTGATGAACTTCCGTTGTCACAGGAGATCGCCAAGCGCCTTCCGCAACCGCCGCTCATCGCAACCGGACGGCTCACACTGAGGCAGACGGCTGCGCTCATCCAGCGTTGCGATCTTCTCATAGGGAATGATTCGTCGCCACTGCATATCGCTGCCGCCGTTGGCACACCCACTATAGGAATCTATGGCCCATCCAATCCTGCTCACTTTCATCCGGTCGGTGAGAACCATCGTCACGTGAGTATCCAGAGTGTGTTGCCATGCAGCCCTTGCTTCCACTTCATCGGCAGCGAGCCCATCTGGCAGCGGAACCTCTGCCATACGTATCGCTGCCTCAAGCAGATAACCGTTGCCGATGTCATGGTTGCTGCACAGTCCCTTATCGCTGAGCTGTGGAAGCGTCCCACTGCTAGTGGCGGCTGTGTTCGCGAATAAGGGAACGTGCCACTTCTACCTGAGGTAGATCAGAGGCCAGTTCCTCTGCCACCTGCAGGTGGCGGCGGGCTGCGCTTAAATCTCCTATCTGCGCAGAGACGGCTGCCAGATTGGCGCGATAGAGCGCGTTATTTGGTTCAAGCTCCACCGCTCGGGCCAGCAGGTCACGCGCTTGTGCCATTTCCCCCTTCAGGGTAGCAAGATTAGCAAGATTATTCATCGCAGGGGCTGAATCTGGATCACGCCGTAAGGCCTCTTCATAAGCGGCTCGTGCATCTTCAGTCCGACCCAGTGCACGATACAGCAGGCCAAGATTAAAATAGATACCAGGCAGATCGGGATTCAGTTGCATGGCACGATGGTAAAGCTGTAGCGCTTCTTCATAGCGACCGCGCGCAAATTCAAGAGCTCCCAGCTCCATAAATGTTTCTGCCCGATCAGGCGCCGCTGCCAGGACACGGCGAAACATCGCTTCTGCTTCATCATAGCGTTCCAGATTGATCAAGAGGTTTCCCATTGCCTCCCATGCCTCTATACCGGGAACCAGCTGCTCGAACTCCTGCCAGATCTCTAACGCATCTGTGAAAGCTTCTGTTGCTTCCGCTTTGCGTCCCATCCTTTGCGCCTGCGTGCCCGCCAGCTCCTGTACGGCTGCTGCACGCTGCAACCATGCGGCGCGGCCAGGGAAGCGATTTGCAGCGCGCAAGAGATAGGCGACAGCACGGTCGTAGAATCCAAAGGTTTGGGCGATATCGACGGCCTCAGTATACTTGGCCTCTGCCAGCGGTAACTTGACGAGAATAGCATCCTGGTAATGGAGTGCCGTCAGTCCTGCGAGCGTAGCTCGACGCCAGATATTGTCAGCATCGGGTGCCGTGGGGCGATGAGTTTGGAGCAAGTTACGGATCTCATCAAGTAACTCTTTTACGCGTTTCTCCAGGTCAGTGATAGGTTCCATCTGGACGCGTACAGCCTCGTCACGCTGGCTGGCAATGCGCCATCCAGCTGCCTCGCGTGTGAGCGAATAGCTGGTCCAGTACCAATGTCGCCCCGTACGGGGATGAATGAGTGATGCAAAAGGCAGCTCTTCCATCTGGCCGCCGATGGGCGAATCCTCCAGGGCTAGAGACCAGAAAGCATCAATCTCTTGCCGGACCATGCGCATTCCACCAGGCACCCAGAGGTGCTGTGTATCTTGCGATCGCTCTTCAATCATATTGAGGACCAGCTGATGCGGCCGGGCCTCATCATACCATTGACGCCGCAACTGCACGAATTCATCGCGCGTCAGTGCACGACGCAGCGGATGGGATGGTGCCAGTAAGGCGTATACCAGCCCGTAGTCGCCAAAAGCCCAGGCACCGATGAAATCAGCAACTACTTCAAGGGGTTCCAGGTCGGCGGCAATGGCGATTTCGTCAGCCGATTCATCTACTTCGCCATCTAAATGTAGGAGCGTTTCTATCGTAAGCTGCTGGCGCTGAAACGCTGCGGCAGGCTTGTTACCACGCCATGCGCCGAAGTCGAGTGCTTCGCGCACCAGCCAGCGCCCTTGCTCCAGGGTGCATGGCTGCAGATTTACATCGCGCATCTGTGGAGCTTTGATAATTTGACGCTGGTACTGGCTGCGGGACATCTCAGCAGTGACCGTTACATCTTTTATTCCGGTATTCCAGAAATCCAGGAGAAACGCAATGGTTTGCAATCGCGTTTCTGTACCACTGAGATCCCAGGTCAGCAGAAGATTTACCTCTCCCTCCTGGCGGCTGGCTGAAACCAGGCCTTGCCAGAAGCGTGGCGTAGCTAATTCTGTGGGTGGCACCTGCTGAAGCTGGGCTTGTGACTCAGGCAGGCTCCAGGAAGGCTGGATACCCGCGGAGCGTAAGCGTAGCAACGTGCGCCGGGCCTCTCTACGGACTTCCTTCGCTTCACTCAATTCAGCAAGGGCAGCGGCAACCTGCGCGGCGGCGATCTCACGCTGGCGACCAAGGCGATCCAGGAAAGTCACGAGCAGCCGTGGATCTAAAGCACATAGCTCTGCCACGGCGGATGTCGCCTCCTCACGGGAGTGGGCGGCGGTCAGCGCAGCCGCGATTTGTGGTAAATGTTCCAGAGCCACAGTGATAGCGTGTTCCTGCTCAGCAGTAAGTGCTTGAGGTACACCGGAGGCAGAACGCGGGTGTTTTCGTGACGGTTTTGGCATAGCTGCCTCTTTTCTCTGCAAAGAAATAAGAGATAATCGCAGGTTCGGAGGACCTTTTTGCGGTACCTCCTCCTGGGGTATGTTGCACATGATAAACAGTATTTATTGTACCACACAAGGGCTCTTCGTAAGTAGTTGCCATTCCATGAAAATAGTTGACGACATCATCGGGTGTCAGGTAAGATAGAAGCTGGGAAGCCAGACGAGGAGGTAGATCCATCGTCGCAGATGGGTACAGCTATGCCGAGAGTTATATAGTGAGCAGAGCACGTGCAGAAGAGCGTGCGCATCCAGCAATCAGCATACGCAACAATCCATGCCGATCTGCGGCAGCGATGCACGATCGAGGCTTGTGGTGTGCTGTTGGGCACACGCACTGATACCGGCTGGGAAGTTACCGATGCCCGGCCGCTGCCCAACATTCATGCTTCACCCACATACTTCGAGTTCGATCCTGCTGACCTCCTGCGGATACACCTCACGGAAGGGGAGCACATCATTGGGGTCTATCATAGCCATCCCTATGGCCCCCCTCGTGCCAGCAGCACCGACCGCAGGCAAATAGCCAGCATGCCTGAATCTGGATGGGTCTGGCTTATCTTCAGTGGGCCCTTCGCTGGCAATAACGCTGATCTTGTTGCAACGATAGTCGCGTATCAATATGATAGCCAGGATGGTCCTGCTGAGGTACCAGTGATGCTCGTGGGGACCTGAGGACAGTCTTGAGACGCGGGGCAATGGAGGCGGGCGTATTTGATCCGGGAGGTGGTTCTGCAAATATCCCTGCCAGATCAAGAGCCAGTCAAGGCCAGTATACGGTGCTTGAGCACCAGTAAGGTAGCCAGTACTACAAGGATCAGCTCTATCAGTATTGTCCACGGGCTGACTAGTGGGGGAGGAGGTTCGGGCTATGGTTAGCACATGCCATCAGAAGATGCTATTCCTCAGTGTTGCCCTGTTCACTGCTCTGATAGCGGCTGCTATGGCAGCATTATGGCCCGGCCTCATACTGAGGAATAGTAGCAGCAAGATCCAACCGATCCATCTTACATCATCTTCGTCACATTCCTCTCCTACCCCTCTTTCTCAACCCGATTTCGTATGGTACACTGACCCTGATAGTGGCTTTGCGATACAATATCCACGGGGTTGGAATGTGCTGGCCCTGGAGCAGAATCCAGGTATCGAGTTCGATAATGGGCCGGTCCCAACTGCGATCTGCCAGGTGCTTGTGCCGCCATCGGATTTGCTCCCCCGTAGCCAGCGCGTAGCGGCGCTGAACTGGGTAAACTTTGAACTGGATAGCTTAAGCAGCAGCTTCCATGATGTGCAGTACCTGGTAACTGGCCAATCGACCGTTATCATTGATGGCGAACCCTGGCGTACTCGATCGGTTACGATTCGGACAGCCTCAGGGCAGGTAGATATTCAGGTGTATGCCGGCGTTCATAAAGGCCAACCTTATATCATCAATTTGCTAACCGTTATGACACAAGGAATCAATGCCTCCTTTCTGTACCACCGGTATTTTCAGCACATACTTGCCAGCTTCCACTTTAACCGGCCAAATCCAGCCGGCGGATCAGATATCCGATAAAGGACTAGAGCCATGCATCGCCTTCTGCTGCTCCTTGTGTTCGTCAGCGGCATGACTTCTATGGCAGTCGAGATGTGTGCATCGCGCTTGCTTGCACCTTACTTCGGTACATCGCTCTTTATCTGGGCAAATCTCATCGGGTTAATACTAATCTATCTCAGTATCGGCTACTTTCTTGGCGGCAAGATTGCGGACCGCTATCCATCGCCACGTGTACTCTGTGCCTGCACGATCATTGCCGCGATTGGTATAGCCCTTATCCCATTTACCAGTCAGGGGATCCTGGATTGGTCGATTACTGGGCTCACCGAAGTGTCGGTCAGTGTCTTCTACAGCTCGCTCATTGCCGTTATCCTGCTATTCGCTGTGCCAGTTACCCTGCTGGGGCTCGTCTCGCCTTTTGCCATCCGGCTCAGCACCACAAATATCAAGAGCACTGGGCGCAGCAGCGGGTCTATCTATGCGCTTTCTACGCTTGGCAGTATCCTGGGCACGTTCTTGCCAGTGCTGGTGTTCATCCCTACCTTTGGCACAAAACGCACCCTCCTGGGCTTTGCGGCTGTCTTATTCCTGGCCTCGCTTTGGGGCATTCCGCTGCGCTTTCGGCTCCTGGGGCTCCCTATGATCGCACTGGTAGCTGTGCCACTTGGTCCACTCAAGACTCTCCCCCATCTCATCTTCTATCAGGAGTCGCCATATAACTATATTCAAGTGGTCCAGCTTCCTGGCGGCGTGCGTGAGCTCGTTCTCAATGAGGGTGAAGCAATTCACTCTGTCTATAACCCGCATGCGATCCTTACCGGCTGGTACTGGGATTACTTCCTTGCCGCGCCGTTCTTCAATCCTGGCATGCGTCCCCAACGGGTTAAACGCGTTGCCATCATTGGGCTGGCTGGCGGAACAGTGGCGCGCCAGTTTACTGCTGTGTATGGACCTATCCCAATTGATGGGGTAGAGATCGATCCTGATATTGTAGCGGTTGGACGTCGCTATTTTGCGATGACCGAACCTAATCTCCATGTCTACACCCTCGACGGCCGTACATTCATGCGTACCACTCATAAGCGCTATGACGTCGTTATTATTGATGCTTTTCAGCAACCATATATTCCCTTCCAACTGACCACAAAGGAGTTTTTTCAGGAGATCCGTGCTCATCTGACTCCAGATGGCGTCGTTGCTTTAAATACCGGGCATACGGCAACGGACTATCGACTTGTTCAGGCCTTTGTCAATACGTTGAGTCAGGTTTTCCCCAGTGTGTATATCTTTAATGTTCCAGAGACATTAAATACCGAGGTTATGGCTACTATGCAACCTACAAACATAGCAACCTTTGTGCAGAATATGCTACGCTTTCCTCCCGGTTCACTTCTGGGCCAGGTTGCCGCTGAAGTCGTGCCACAGGTACAGCGGGCTCATGCAGACGGTGGCATTGTCTTCACCGATGACCGTGCCCCGGTAGAGCAGATCACCGATCAGTTGATTATTGATTACATCCAACATCATCAGTAAGGAGCGGAGCTCATGACAGTACTGGCAATCATCGGTGCGCAATGGGGCGATGAAGGCAAGGGCAAGATTGTGGATGAGCTGGCTGCCCATGCAGACTATATCGTGCGCTATCAGGGTGGCAGCAATGCCGGGCACCGCGTAGTCAATGAACGTGGCGAGTTTGCTTTCCATCTGGTGCCTTCGGGGATCCTCTATCCACATACTACCTGTATCATTGGCAATGGCGTGGTGGTTGATCCCAAAGAATTGCTCCAGGAGCTGCACATGCTGCAAAGTGCCGGCATTGATACCAGCCGCCTGGCCATCAGCGAGCGTGCGCATGTTGTCATGCCCTACCACTTCTTACTCGACCGCCTGGAAGAGGAGAGCCGTGGCAGTGAGAGCATCGGCACCACACAGCGAGGCATCGGCCCGGCTTACGTGGATAAATATGCTCGTATGGGTATCCGTATTGCTGATCTCTGCGATGTTGATGTCTTTCGTGCTAAGCTAGCATCAGTGCTTCAGCAGAAGAATCGTATGATCACTCGGATCTATGGCCAGCCCCCGCTCTCCCTAGAGGAGATCCATGGTGAATATTATGCCTATGGCCAGCAACTGCGCCGCTATATCGCCGACACTCAGACAATGTTGCAAGATGCGCTCTTCAGCCATGCGGTCATCCTATTAGAGGGGGCACAGGGCACGCTGCTCGATGTGGACTTTGGCACGTATCCATTCGTTTCGTCATCCTCGACTGTGGCCGGCAATGTTTTCTCCGGCTCTGGACTGCCGCCAAAGAGTATCGATCGCGTCATCGGCGTCTACAAGGCATATATTACCCGCGTGGGCCGTGGCCCGATGCCCACGGAGCTTAGCGATGGCGAGGGCGACCTCTTGCGTAAGCTTGGTCATGAATATGGGACGACGACCGGGCGTCCACGGCGCTGCGGCTGGTTTGATGCAGTAATGGGACGGTTTGTGGCCCGACTCAACGGATTGGAGAGCATTGTATTGACGAAGCTAGACGTGCTGGACACGCTGCCACATGTGAAGATCTGCACCGCCTATGCTCTACATGGCACACGTTTGGAGACACCACCATCCTCGCTCAAGGATTTGTCAGCATGCGAGCCAATCTATGAGGAAATGCCCGGCTGGTGCTGTCCTACTGGCCATATCAGGGTCTATGGTGACCTCCCACTGCAAGCTCGCCGCTACATCGAACGCATCGAAGAATTGCTGGAAACCCCGGTTGCTCTGATCTCTGTAGGGCCATGTCGAGGCCAGACGATCTACCGCCTGCCGGTGCTCCCGTGAGGTGTCTGCTGGCTCACAACGCCCAACCAATCTTTCCTTTTACAATCGTCCTTATCCTCTAGAGCGCGCCAAGGAAGACGGAGGACGCAGAGTCAAGGACTAGCTCGCCAGCTACCACACGATAAGTGGCAATCGAACGGTTACCTTGTATTACAGGAATACCTGGTGGACTCCTACGAATGCTACTGGGTCACAGTTGATCGCGGCACGCATATCCTGGGGTGCAGGATATAGCGACTAGGGTGACGTAGGTGGGCTGGTAGTGCTCTATGGTGTCACATCTGGGCGGGGCGTGGTCGTTGTTGTGGGAGTGGGAGTCGGGAGGGTCATACCATAGAAGAAAGCCGTATTATGCGATCGTATCCCCTCATAACTGGCATACACATCCACGATCACCGGGCCATTACCCGCTGCCGTCGCCACAGCAACCATGCCATCGTCATCTGTCACACCGGATAGCACTACATTATTACCGGGATAATGGATAACGAATTTGATGAATGCGCCAGCAACGGGGATGCCATAGTGGGTAAAGCGCGCATAGAGCATTACATGGGTCTGGGGCGTATCATCGGAGGCCCATGCAGCAACCTTATATGGTGCATCTACCGGTGTGGGGGTCAAACTTTCTGCCGGGGGATGAATCACGATCTTTTGGGGCGTTGGCAGTGGTGTTGTATTTGAGGACAATTGCAGAATCGACGGCATACTGCAAGCGGTAAGTGAGAAGAGGAGGCAAGTACCCAGTGTGAATCCTTGCCAGGCATTTCTGCTTGACCGTTGCATCAACTCCTCCTTGAGGTTCTCATGCGCCTGCTCTGGCATCAGTAGACCAGAAGAGCACCAATTGTGGCAGAGATAGTTTGAGGTATCCCAGGTTATTGTAAGGAGAAGAGAGTTTTCTCGTCAATCTTGAGGAGAAATATTGAGAGTGATTAGTACTTTTGGGCTACATATGTATGGCAGGTAATACATAGAGGATGGCAAATACTGCGAGCGTGCAGAGCATGACAGCGCTCAGGATATGGTGGTCGCGCAGCAAGATCTCCTCTGGACTACCACCTTCCTGTTTGATATAGACGAGATACAGGTAGCGGAAGATGCCATAGATAACGAAAGGAATTGTTACCATTAAGCGATGGCTGCCTGTACTACCCAGGAATGTATAAAGACTATAAGCCATGATCGTGGCTGAGGTTACAATGGAGATCATCTGATCCAGCAATTGTGGACTATAGTCCCGTAGAATTTGTCGGTGCTCCCATGCACGACTATCTAGCATAAGCAGCTCAGCCCGCCGCTTGCTGAGTGCCAGGAAAAGCGCGAGCAACACGGTGCAGAGATAGAACCACGGCGAGATCGGCGCGCCAACAGCAAACGCACCGGCCATTGCGCGCATGACAAAGCCGCTCGCAATGGTAAAGACATCTACCAGGACAATATGCTTGAGCCAGAAAGTGTAGGCCAGCATCGTGAGTGTATAGACGGCGAGCATGAGGGTAAAGAGCCATTGCCCGCCGCCAGCGAAGCGGTATGCATCCGGATAATGTGCCGCTGGTAACACTATCATCCCTGCCGTCAGCCCAGCTGTGAGCATTACCAGCAGCAACGTAGCCAGCAGCACGATGCGCGGCTCTAGCGCTCCGGCCGCCAGGGGTCGCAACTGCTTGCGGGGGTGCAGGCGATCATGGGGCAGGTCAACCAGATCGTTGACCAGATAGATAGCACTGGATGCGAGACAAAAAATGATGAACGCTAACAGTGCATGCACGAAAATTGCTGGATCAAGGAGTCGTCCGGCGAAGAGGGCACCAGCGAAGAGCAGTGCATTTTTTGACCATTGACGCGGGCGCATCTCGACAAGTAGAGCGCTTATACGCTTCGCGAGCGGTATTGGTAGTGGGGAAATTGGCACACCAGTTGCCGCAGTTGAGATGCACTCGTTGGGTAACCTCTCCACGTGTGCAGCACCCCTCCCATCAGTACACATGCCGTTTGAGATCAGCCAGCCGCAGGATGGTAATTTTGTGCCGGTCGGTGCTCACATATTGCTTATCCGTAAAATATCCCATCACCTTATTGACGCTCTCGCGCGAGGTACCTACCAGAGAGGCCAGCTCTTGTTGGGTCAGGCGCAGATCAATGCGCACTCCTTCTGGGGTGCGAACGCCGTGGGTCTCGGCAAGTTGAAGCAACTTATGCGCCACGCGTCCATAGACATCAAGGAAGATCAGGCTTTCGATCTGCTCATCGGCATGGCGTAGTCGCTGTGAGATGACTTGCATAATCTGGATGGCAATCCGTGGGTCCTCTATGATGACCTTATGAAAGTCCTTGCGCTGTAACGCGTAGGTTTCGACGCGTTCCAGCGCTATGGCATCTGCCGATCGTGGCTGCCCATCGAGAATCGCCAGCTCGCCAAAGCAATCGCCCCTACCCAGCACGGCCAGGGCTGCTTCCTGGCCGTCCGGGCTGGTGAGACAAATTTTCACTTTACCTTGAACGATCACATAGAGTACTGTACCGGGTTCGTCCCGGCGAAAGATCACTTCGCCCTGACGGAAGCTCCGGCGGCGTGCAGCCGCGGCCAGCTTCGCCAGGCTGGCCGTATCCAGACCTGCGAAGAGTGGCACCCTTGCCAGCGATTGTTCTGATCGTTCAATGGCTTCCATAGTTTGCTCTTCTGTATACGCGCTCTCCCTTGCTTATCCCTCCTCCATAGTAAATTATTTTCAGCTTTCGCACAAGGGGGCGCTTGAAAAGGGACGAAGCTCTGGCAAAGTGCTTTTTCTCATCTACCTGCAAACCGCATAAAGAAAAGAGTGGTAGATGGAAGAGGTCTCTTGCCAGGTGTAGCTCTTCAGCCCTGGTCTTCAGTATTACAAACTCAGCCGGGCAAGATGTTTATTATGGGCATCATAGGCATCAAGCAGCAGACCCTCCTGAGCGCTAGACCCGATACGGATAAACCAGAACCAGCGGCCACGAATCGTTGCGTTAAGTGGCGTGCTGCTGGGGAAGGTGACCGTTATCCGGCTGATATACCGGTTGTAAAGGCGGCCATAGACGACAGTAAATGGCGGCAGCAGCGGGTCACTTGTAGCGATTGTTGCGTAGAAGGCTAGTACACGCTCCTTGACCATCTGATCCTCGTTCGGCCCAAATGGTTGGGTAGTACTCGAGCCCGTATGCCATGTCTGATTATCATCCATATAGAGTGCTGTCGTACCAATGGTGGGCACTTTGGCATGCACATAGGTATAAACTATCAGCAGCGTTTGGGGATCGAGCACACGCTGATCGAGCAGTTGCAAGCTTGATGCAGCATCTGCCCCGATCTGATTCTTCAGAGTCCCCCGGAAGTATGCAATGGCAGTGTGTAGCTGGGCTGAGGAAGGCGTGGGTTGCGTTGTTAGCACTGCTGGTCCTGAGTGGCCACAGCTCTCAAGCAGCAGCATTATCGGGAGCAGGGCCATGATGAGCCAGCGCTGATCTGCTCTTCGGTATTGCATAGGTGCATTGCCCTCAATCTCTGCTCGCTTTATCCTTACCTCCCACCGTTCCCACATCCATACAGGGCTTAAGTATAGCAGAGACAGCATCTCAGGCCAGACAAGATAGGACGGATAACCTATGACCTCCGTGCAGACCAGTCTCTCTGACAAGCTGCCGATGTTGATGTGCTATAATTAGAGGTCAGCAACACAAACCAGCGCCGCTAGCAGATATGGGCTGGCTACACAGGGGATAGAGAGATGCATTGGCTGCAACATCTCTCTGACGCTATCTGCGCTTGATAATCCTTGTGCCCGACGAAACTGGCATATGCCCGCCACTGGCACAGGCACCAGATTTGGGGGGATAGAGCATGATCTTTTGTGGACAATGTGGGCAGCAAATGAGCGACCAGGAGCGGGTATGTCCTTCCTGTGGAACTCCGGTCACACCGGTTGAGGGTACGCCGGCACCCTATGTGCCGCCGGAGCAGATCTCCTTTGCGATGCAGAACGCTGGTGCTGATGATTATACTGTGCCCTATCCAGCATCACCGCCGCAGTCAACTCAATGGCAGCCATATGACCATCAGCGATCCGGTCAGAATTCGCCCGATCCACTGGCAAGAAGCCGGTCTCAGCCAGGGCCGCTCAATCAGCTGCGTTCTTATCGTCCGCCAGTTGCTTCTTTCGGTAGCAGTGGCAGAATACTCACACCTCCCCCTCCACCGAGCGGGTTGCAGCGGCCAGCAAGATCGCCACGTTCTGGCGCGCAAGTGATTGCAATTACTGCCCTGGCGCTGGCCATCCTTATCGCGGCCTTTATCGGCGGTGCTGCGTTCACCAGAGAGCTTTCTGTTGGTAGCCTTGTATCTACTCCTACTGTGCCGCCACCGACAGCAACGCCGGCCCCGACGGCGACGCCTACCGCGACCCCCAGTCCGAGCCCAACGCCAACGGCAACTCCTACTAATACACCAACGCCCACCCCGTCACCAACGGCGACACCGACACCTACTCCCAGCCCGACCCCGACGCCAACGGCAACCCCCGGTAGTGGGGCTACACCAACGCCAGTGCCGGAATCCACTCCTACACCGTCGGGATGATCTGGCCTGGCAGGAGGACTGATCATGTTCTGCGGACAATGCGGGCAGCCGATCAACGAACAGGAGCGCACGTGCGCTCACTGTGGGGCACCTATTCCATCAGTAGGCACAACGGCGGCTCCTTATATTCCGTCTGAGCAGATGCCACCAATGCTCGCCGTTCCGGGTTCTGCCCCTCCAGCTGGCCCAGATGACTACACTGTGCCTTACGCTATTGCCGATCAGACACAAACCAGGTCTTTTGGCTTGCAGGATGACCATGGGAATCAACCGATGCTCTCAATGAGCAACCAGGACATCGCAGCCTCGCCACTGCCACATGCGAGACCGTGGCGGCTGCTCCGTGCAGCATTCTTACGAGCGAGGGTTGCCGCGCTCGCCGTCGTGGTGCTTGTCTGTGTCTGCCTTATCGGCGTCAGTGCTCTTACTGGCGTAGGACCGTTTGCAGGCAACACCTCGCCTGCTCCGACGCGAACAACACCTGCAACCACTACTGTAATGACGCCTGCAGTCGCACAACCAACTGCTACTATCATACCGGTATACGGCAGGATGCCACCCTCTCCCACACCCAAAGGGGTGAAGCACCACCCACCAAAACGTAAGCGCCCGTAACATGATTTTCCTATCCTAAAACTCTTGGGACCTCTTTCATACCTAGGCAATATGGTATGCCGCTGCAATGCTGTGCTCCAGGGCCATCATGCAACAGCCTGACAACCGCTGGGAAGAGCAGGCGGCACAGACAGTAGTTGATTCCGGTACGGGAAGGCGGATATACAATGGTCTTACAAACACCAAAAGTGGTGTACAGACCAAATGGCCTATTTCCTTGTTGCCTGGTGATAGCCTCTGCTATACTTGAGATGACAGAAGACCGTGCCTGATGTGCTGGCCAAAGGGGGTAGTAGTAAGTGATAAGTCAGCAGGTGTGGCAAAGACTGCAGGCTCTGGTGCCAGTATTGCAGACGCAACCCGATACAACAACGGGTATCAATCTGGATCTCTTACGTCGGCTCTGCCCTCCTTACAAAGTGTTGCTCCATAACGATGACCATAATGATATGGCATATGTGGTGCATGCACTTATACGTACGGTTCCCAGTCTCTCACTTGAACAAGCTGCCAGAATTATGCTTACTGCGCACTTTCATCGTGTTGCTGTGGTGATAATCTGCCCGCGTGAGACGGCCGAGTTCTATCGCCATGGCCTCGAAAGCTACGGGTTGACCGCAACCATTGAACCAGACCGATAGCTTTCAGCTCTGATGCCTCCATGTAACATGAGCTGTGCTTTCCGCAGCAGATGTAGCTATCCGGTAAGCTCCCTTTCGTCTGTACTTTGGTTGGCGCATTCCAATCAGGATATCTGCCTCCGCTCTCATCGCTAGATGCCTAGATATAGCCCTCATTCCATCCAGAACAGATAGGTTGCGGCATGAGTCAAAGGCGAGTTACCCGACATATAGCAACCAGCTGGAACCACGGCTGCACGCACAGGACATGTCCTGTAGCACCAGATATCCCGGTTAGCCTGCTCATGCTAGCTGATCCGCGATCGAGAAACACATGCTTCAAGTCGTGATGTGGTGGAATCGCTTCGCGAACAGTTGATATCAACAACACCAGTGCAATCTGACGCTTGCCTGCGAGTGTGGGTACGCACTTAGAAAAGTTCGGGAGGTATAAGGTTTATGGCCCGTTTCTCACGCACTGCGCGCATTATGACCATCGTATCAGGTATCGGTATAGCTGCATGGCTCTTGACCCGTCAGCGAACAGCTCAAGAGGCTTTAGAGCCAGATATCTACGCAATCCCGGTTACTGCTGGCACATATGCTTACTTACTAACCAAAGAAAATCCAACGCGCCTTCTGCTTGTTGACACCGGCGTTCCGGGCAGCGAACGGCGCATTCTCAATTGTATTGCCGCTCTCGGTGCCAGGGCTGAGCATCTGGAAGCGATCATCCTGACCCACTGGCACCGCGACCATGCTGGTGGGTTGGGGGCACTCTTCGATCTGGTACCACATGCCTTTGCCTATGCACACCCTATAGATGCCGAGCGCATTCGCTCGGGAACTCAGGGATTTATTCGCGTGCGCGGTATCCTGCCAGGTCTGCTGACCCGGGGTAGTCTCCCCCAACGCCCGGTTGAGCTACGTCCTGATCAGGCTGCTCGTGTACGTGACCTTGACCCCGCTGCGCCACCGACCCTACTGGCAGACTGGGGTCTGACTGCTATCTTTACACCAGGACATACTGCCGGCCATATTGCTCTCTATACGTCAGCACGTGGCCTGCTCTTCGCAGGCGATGCGCTGGGCTGCTTTGGACGCCTTGTCGCCACACCACCGCTATTTGACGATGAGCATGCGATGGAGCAGAGTGCGGCTAAGCTCATTGCCCTCGGCCCCCGACGTGTGTTCCCTGGTCATGTACGGCCATCTCCTGTGGGTGTGATGAGCACGATGAAGGAGATCAGCAGTGCCCACGTGTGGAAGGTTCTGGAAACAGTCCTGGGTCTCGGCGTACGTGCCCAAATGAGCTAGCAGCAGATCTGTTCATCTGCTCTCAGTGGCAAGGTTTGGGAGGAAACCTTCCGCCGGGGGTGGTATCGACTTCTAGCTCGCTGGATGATTGCTCGTAGGGGGTGAAGAAAGATTTGACGCAGGTTGTCTTCTCCTGGTCTAATGGTAACGTCACCACCACTTCGTCCGTATATGTGGTGAGCTGCTAGCAAATGTGGCCATATCCCCTGCAAGAAGGAGCGTGCCGGGCATAAATATGGTACAGCAGTCGCCGATCGGGAGCCAGGGGAATAATAGACGCCGCCTGCTGCCGTCCAGGCTGGCGCGTCTGCTCCATAAACCTGTTCAACTGGAGGATATCAAGGCCGAGCTGGAGCGAGCGATGCTTGATAGCGGCCGCCAGGATGTTGGACAGACTGTGGTTGCGAATCGTTACCTGGTGCTGCTCAATCCCCGCGATTATGGCATATACATGTATATGCAGCAACTCGCAGATGAGCTCCGGCAATACATCATGGCGCGCGGCCAGATGTATGGGTTGCGCTTTGGCGGGGCCATACAGGTCGAGCTCTGGCCAGCCTCAGGCGTCTATCTGCGCGCCCTAGCTATGTTCGACTCGCGCCTATCCGCTGCGCCATCAGCAAGTGGCGCTGCCATGCCAGCAGCGAACAACATGACTTTATTGCCATCAAGCACACCATCAGTATTACCTGGTGGGACAGCAGCGATCGCCGCAGCCACTCCTGCTCCGGCGACTGCCAATAGGGCAGGTCATACTGTTGCTGCCAACCTGCCGACGACAGCTATGCCACCGGCCAGCTCGCAACGGGGATACACACAGGTCATGGTGCCAACCGGGGGCCGTTTCTGCCTGCACTGTAAGATACCACTACGACCAGGGGCACGTTTCTGCAACCGCTGCGGCAGGCCCGTGTAGCAACAAATCTGTTCTATCTACTGCTCGCCGGGCAGATGGCGCCGGTGTGGGGCCGCCAGCCAATAGCAGGTATTGCAGTCGAAGAAAGCTCCCTGTCCTTTAGAAGGAGGCCGTAGCGGGGTGCCAGCGCCGCTCGTCGGGGCATCTATCATGGGATCACCCGGTAGGATTGTTTCCCATGGCTTCTTCTCATCCCGAAAAGACAGAGAGCTACGACGGAGCAGAGTTGCCGGCTCGTCCATGTCATGTTACAATCCATACATGCAGCATATCTATCTCGTAGGATTATCCGGATCTGGCAAGAGCACTGTAGGCCGGCTCGTGGCCGACCGGCTTGGCCGGCCTTTTCATGACACAGATGAATATGTTGTCGCTTGCAGTGGCAAAAGCATCCCAGCCATCTTTGCCGAGGTAGGAGAGCAGGGCTTCCGTGCTCTGGAGGGTCAGGCGTTACTTGCATTGGCTAAGGGCCCGCCGGCCGTGATCGCCACAGGTGGCGGCATGGTACTTGCCGCGGCGAATCGGCGGCTTATGGCCCAGACTGGACTGGTCATCTGGCTCCAGGTCTCGCCTGATATTGCTCTAGCCCGCCTTAAGCGGGATACAACCACTTTTACCGAACGGCCCCTGCTGTCTCGCGGCGATCCCTATCAACGTCTGGCAACGCTGCACCGGGAGCGGCTGGAGCAGTATCGGGAGGCTACAGTTGCCATCCCCACTGATGAGCGCAGCGCCGCGCAGGTAGCGGATGCGGTCGTCGCTGTGGCAATCAGCCGTGGCATTCTCCTTGATGAATCATCGCGATGGTTACGGCGCATAGAGTTGGGAGATCGTCACTACGATGTCGTTGTCTGCTGGGGTGGTCTGGCCCGGCTCCCAGTGCTCTTGCGCGAGTGTGGCCTGGTAACGCGGCGTGTCCACGTGATCAGTGATGAACACGTCGGTGCCCTCTACGGTGCGGCTGTTTGCGAGAGCCTCATCGCTGAGGGTCTCGCTGCACAACTCTGCATTGTGCCCGCTGGCGAAGAAAGCAAATCGCTTGCTATATTAGCACGTATTTATGATTGGCTGGTTGAGCAGGATGCTGAACGCTCCGATGTGATTATTGCACTGGGTGGTGGCATGATTGGCGACCTGGCTGGCTTCGCCGCTGCGACCTATCAGCGTGGTGTACCCCTGGTGCAGGTGCCTACCTCACTCCTGGCTCAGGTAGATGCGGCTATCGGCGGGAAGACCGGTATCAACCATCCTCGGGGCAAAAATCTGATCGGTGCATTCTATCAGCCACGGCTGGTACTGGCCGATCCAGCGACGCTGCTTACATTGCCGGCACGTGAGCGAACGGAGGGGTGGGCAGAAGTCATAAAGTATGGTATCATCTTGGACGCTAACCTGTTTGCAATGCTTGAGATGGAGCGCGATAGGCTGGTAGCGCTACACTCCCCGGTGCTGGCAACGGTTATCGCCCGGTGTATTGAACTGAAGGCACAGATTGTCGAGAGTGACGAGCACGAGAGCGGTATGCGCGCGCTATTGAACTATGGGCATACACTAGGACACGCGCTAGAAGCCGTGACTGGCTATGGTCAGTTTCTACATGGCGAGGCAGTTGCCATCGGCATGCACTTTGCTGGTGCTCTTGCCTGTCGCATCGGCTGGTTCCCAGCTGTGGACTTTATCCGCCAGCAAGCGTTGATTCGTGGCTTTGGTCTGCCAGAGTATTGTCCGGGGATCGATCCTGAAGCGTTGTGGCTGGCCTGCCAGCGGGATAAAAAGGTGCGAAGTGGCCGTGTTCGCTGGGTTCTGCCGCGAGGCATTGGCCATGCGGAACTCACTGATGCCGTACCGGTGGAGCTGGTACGCGCTGAGTTGGCAGCAATTACTGGTGGCGTAAGCCGCGCTGAGGAAAAGTATGAGAATCCTGGTGCTGCATGGTCCTAATCTCAACCTGTTGGGCAAGCGTGAGCCCCACATTTATGGGCGTGTCTCTCTGGAGCAGATCGATGCCCGGTTGCGAGAACGCGCTGTGGAGCTTGGCTGTGAGGTTATTACTTACCAGTCAAATTACGAAGGCGCACTTATCGATCGCCTGCAGATGGAAGCTGGAACGGTTGATGGCCTGATTCTCAATCCGGGGGCATTAACCCACTATAGCATTGCGCTGCGCGATGCAGTGATTGCTTCAGGCAGGCCGGCAATTGAGGTACATCTCTCAAATATCCATGCGCGCGAGCCTTTTCGCCAGCACTCGGTACTTGCTGATGTCTGCCTTGGCCAGATTAGTGGCCTGGGCTGGCAAGGTTATCTCTTGGCGCTGGAGGCTCTGGTTAGCCTGCTCTCAGAGCAGAAGGATGTTTGTTGAAAGGCAGTTTTGTTGCAATGGTGACACAGCACACAAATCGGTTGTCCAGGCTGCGAGCGTTGCTGGCTGAGCAACACCTTGATGCGCTGCTGGTGAGCCAGCCCGAGAATCGCTATTATCTCAGCGGCTTTGCGGCCACCGAACATGGCACAGATTCAGCAGGTAGCCTGCTTATATCCGCTGACCAGGCGATTCTGGTGACCGATGGGCGCTTTGCAGAGCAAGGTGCACGTGAGGCGCCAGGCTTCCAGATCGTGCTGCGTGAGGCAGATGCTGCCTTGACGGTTGCTGAAACTATTCGGAGGCAGGGCTGGAAGACAGTGGGGTTCGAGGCCGAGCATCTTACCGTTGCGGTTGCACAGGACATTCATGAGGCAATTGGAACACTATGTACGTTGACGCCGACACGGGGCATTGTTGAGTCCATGCGCCTGACCAAGGACAGCGAGGAGATCGCATTACTGCGTCGTGCACAGGAGATTACCGACGAGACCTTCCAATGGTTGCTTACCTATCTGCGCCCAGGGCTGAGTGAACGTACGATTGCCTGGGAAATCAGTCGCCATATGGTTGAATCGGGCGCAGATCAACCTGGTTTTCCACCGATTGTTGCCAGTGGTCCTAATGCCGCGTTGCCGCATGCTGTCCCCACCACGCGGCCAATTGGAGCAGGGGAGCCAATTGTTATTGACATCGGTGCTCGCTACCAAGGCTATTGTGCAGATATGACCCGCACTGTCTGCATTGGACGCCCCGACGATCGGCTTGTCCAGATCTATAAGGTAGTTCTGGAAGCCCAGGAGACATGCGAGGCGGGCATCCATGCTGGCATGACAGGAAAAGAGGCCGATGCGCTGGCACGCAAAGTAATCGAGCGCGCTGGCTATGGTGTGTATTTTGTCCATGGCACAGGGCATGGCCTTGGGCTGGAAGTCCATGAACTTCCGCGTCTGAACCGTTTTGCGGATCAGTTTGTGCTGGGAGATCATATGACCGTGACCATTGAGCCAGGGATCTATATTCCCGGATGGGGAGGAGTGCGCATCGAGGACTGCGGTCTGGTGCTGCCAGGAGGCTACCAGCCATTTACAATGTCCCCGAAAACGCTTCAGATAGCCGCATAAGTGTGGTAGCATGTAGCAATATAGCCCTATCGGCAGGTATTCAGGAAGGGGTGCAGGGGGAGCCTCCTGCCAAGCCACACGGAATGCAGCCGAGGGTAGCTTGCGGAGGCATCCCCCCTTTCTTCTCTACCCTGTGTCACCTCCAACCACACTGCCAGAAGGTGTTACATTGGCAGAAGAATAGAGATGAGAAGGAGGCTATAGATGATTTCAACAGGTGATCTGCGAAAAGGTCTGACCATCGAATTGGATGGCCAGCTCTTTACTATAATTGACTGGCAGCATATCAAGATGGGGCGTGGCGGTGCAATCGTGCGCATGAAGCTCCGTAATTTGCGCAATGGCTCAACAATTGAACGCACCTTTGATGCAAGCGAGCGATTCAGGCGGGTTTATTTGGACCGACGCACTGTGCAGTATCAATACAATGATGGCGATCAGTATTACTTTATGGACACACAAACGTTCGACCAGATTATGCTAACAGCCGATCAGCTAGGCGATGCCCGTGGCTACCTGACAGATGGATTGACTCTGGATCTGATCGAGTATGAGGGAAAGCCTCTTTCTGTTGAGCTCCCTGTTACCGTTGATCTAAAGGTTACCTACACGGAACCAGGCTTCAAGGGCGACACAGCGACTGGCGGCTCCAAGCCGGCGACTCTGGAGACCGGGATCGTAGTCCAGGTACCCCTTTTTGTGAATACCGGCGATGTCATCCGTGTCAGAACCGATACTGGCACATACGTCGAACGGGTAGGTTAGGATGGCTGTGAGCAAAGGGGGGGGTGAAAGTATATGAGCGGCTTTGGGCCGGATGCTGCAGGAGGCATTACTATTGAACAGTTGCGCCAGCTGATCCGTCTGGTAGATAGCAGTGATGTGACTGAGGTGCTTATCGAGGATGAGAGCTGTGGATTGCGCCTGGCTCTACGTAAGCCAGAGGTATCTGGCGTATTGCCTGGTGTAGCAGCTCCGTCCCTGGTCACCAATGAGTCTGCCGATGAGCATGAGCCTCGGCGGGTCGTGGTAACAGCCGCGCTGGTCGGTATCTTTCACACTGGGAGCAAGCCCAGAGGATCACCAGCAGTGGCAGTAGGTGATCATGTGGTGCCAGGGCAGACGATTGCTTCTATCGAGACGCTGGGTCTCTTCAATGAGGTAGAAGCACCGTGTGCCGGCTCTGTCGTGAGCATCGAAGCCCAGGATGGGCAGGCCGTCGAGTATGGCCAGCCCTTGATTATCATTGAGCCAGCGCCAGAATGATGTTCCAGCAGAGCTGGCCATAGGCTATGCTGGCAGCCGATATTTGCATAGCGAGAGGAATTAGCAAGCGATGGCTATACCGATTCTCTCTGTTAGCCAGATTGCCTGGCGTGTAAGGGATCTTCTGAATACAGATTGCCAGCTTCAAGATGTCTGGGTTCAGGGTGAGGTCTCTAATTATTCCCTATCTAGCGCCGGGCATTGTTACTTCGTGCTGAAGGATGCCATAGCACAGTTAAAGTGCGTGCTCTTTCGTAGCAATCGCCTGCCGCATATGCCTGCGCTCAGCAATGGCATGGCCGTAGTCGCTCATGGTCGTGTCTCGTTCTATGAGATGGGGGGTACCCTTCAACTCTATATTGATGATCTGGCAGAGACTGGCATCGGTGCCCTGCATCTGGAGTTTGAGCGACTTAAAAGCCGCTTGCAAGCAGAAGGGCTTTTTGATGAGGCGCGCAAGCGCCCGATCCCACGAGCGCCGCGTGTCATCGGTATCGTTACTTCGCCGACTGGTGCTGCTCTGCACGACATGCTTCGGGTATTGCGCCATCGCTGTCCACTGGTCGAAGTGATTCTGGCACCTACGCTTGTGCAGGGTGAGGAGGCGGCTGCTCAAATTGCTCAGGCTATTGACCTGCTCAATGCTCATGGTGCTGCTGATGTGCTCATAGTTGCCCGTGGCGGTGGCTCTATTGAAGATCTATGGGCTTTTAACGAAGAAATTGTCGGGCGTGCAATCGTACGATCGCGTATTCCGGTTATTACCGGCATCGGACATGAGACTGATTTTACTATCGCTGATTTTGCTGCCGACTATCGAGCTTCGACGCCTACGGCAGCGGCTGTAGCAGCCGTGCCTGACCAGAGTGAAGCGCAGTGTGCTCTTCTGGAGAGCGAAAGGGCGCTTGCTGCTGCTATAGCCAATTATCTCGAGCAACGTCATGGTGAGATTGCGACGGCATGGGCCAATCTTCGCCGTCAGAGCCCAGAGCAGCGGTGTATCACGATGCGTCAGCGACTGATGGATCTGATCCGGCCCCTCGACGACTATGCTGCCCATATCCTTACAGTCAAGCGCGAGCAGCTTCAGGGCGCGATGCAGCAACTCCATGTCCTCAGCCCCTTGTTGACTCTGGAACGTGGCTATAGTATCACGCGTCATCTGCCGGATGGCGCGGTGGTAACATCGATCACGGCTGTTGCAGTGGATGATACACTGGATATTCAGGTCCGCAATGGTCATATCACTTGTAAGGTAGCTGGAACGACTTGCTTGGAGGCGATCTGATGCGTGAGATAGAAAGTTCTGCGCTGCCAGGCGTGACCGTTGATCCGTCGCTTTCATTTGAAGATGCATTCACTCGTCTTGAGATGATCATAGCAACACTGCGCGATGGCTCAGCTACTCTGGATGAGGCTCTCGCGTATTACGAAGAGGGGGTAAAGCTAGCCCGGTACTGTCATCAGTTATTAGAGAACGCCGAGCTGCGGGTTAAACAATTGACCATAGATGAGAACGGTTATCTGCGTGCTGAACCCTTTACCGGGTGAAACATCAGTATCGGCCTGCTTCTGTCACTGCGATCCTCATGCATCAAAACTTTCTGTTCAATCAGTATCTGGTACCCGCACTGATAGCCTGGGCTATTGCTCAGGGGAGCAAGGCACTTGTTGCTCTTATCATGCTGCGCCGGATTGACCTGAGCTATCTTGTGAGCTCTGGTGGTATGCCAAGCTCCCACTCCGCGCTCGTTATGGGCCTGGCCACTTCTATAGCCCGGCTGAATGGCATCCACTCGGCCTCATTTGCGATAGCTGCCGTACTTGCAGCTATCATTATGTATGACGCAACAGGCGTGCGGCGTGCTGTCAGCATTCAGGCCCGTATCCTGAATCGCATGATTGATGAATATTTTCAGGGCCAGAATTTTACCGAGAAACGTCTGCGCGAACTGATCGGCCATACGCCTGTTCAGGTGTTCGTGGGAGCGCTCATCGGGTTTCTTGTCGGCTGGTTCTTAAGCTAACTGCTTCCCTGGATAGTCGCATTTTTTATCCCTCTCTATTTGGGCTCCACAGGGATAAACTTCTTTGTTATGATTTACGTATATCCTGGTAGGAGGAAGAAAATGAACCTGCTGACGCAGATGAAGATATGAATCGGCAACATCAGTGAGCAGTGATAGAGCAGGCACTGAATATATACCCTGCGTGAGAGCGTTTGGGTAAGCTTTATGCCAGGCGTATGGGTCACTTGATCAAGCCGCAGTACACAGAACAGGGTTGAGTGCGGTAAAGAGGGCAGAAGGAGTAGTGGCTATGCCAGCAGCATATGAACGGATATCCCCTGATCGTAAGCCGGCTTTAGATTGCCCACATGCCTCTTCCCTATGGCCCGTATCGGCAGATCCACTGGAAGACACTGTGGAATTGTCTAAGGCTGCAACTGACGCTGTAGAGGGAAGAGTTGCACTGGAACCGCGCTCGCCCAGAACCGGTACCCGCGATTCGCCTATGCGGGCGGGAGAGGATGCTTTTCAGAGTTATTTGCACGATATTCGTGGCTTCTCGCTGCTAAGCCATGAAGAGGAGATGGAATTAGCGCGCCGTGCCGGTACCGGCGATGTACTGGCCCAGCGACGGCTGGTCGAGGCCAATTTACGGCTCGTTATTGCCATTGCGCGGCGCTATGCGGGCACGGGTGTACCGTTAGAAGATTTGATCCAGGAGGGAAACCTGGGTCTTATGCGCGCCGCCGAAAAATTTGACTATCGCCGTGGCTGTCACTTTGGCACCTATGCCACCTGGTGGATTCGCCAAGCGGTCAGCCGTGCTGCCGGCGAACAATCCCGTTTGATCCATTTCCCAGAACACGTGGTTACGCGGTTGCGCAAAGTGCGCCGCATCGCAGCACAGCTCGCCCAGGAGTGGGGCAGTGATCCATTGCCAGAAGATATTGCTCAGGCGGCAAGTATGCCGGTTGAAGAGGTTGAGGATTTGCTCCATCTGGTGGAGCAGCCGGTTTCACTGGATACCCCCATTGACGATGAGGCCCATTACTCGCTGGCTGAATCTCTGGAAGACTCTGCCACTCTTGCACCGGTAGAATCTGCCTCACAGCATCTGCTTGGCGATGAGCTTCATCAGGCGCTCAGCACACTGACCCCACGGGAACGAGCAGTTATTACCCTGCGCTATGGGATCGGTGATGGACGCAGTCGCACCCTTCTCGAGGTCGGTAAAGAGCTTGGCATCTCGCGTGAACGCGTACGCCAGTTAGAGGTAGTAGCCCTGGTCAAGCTCCGTGCTGCTGTTGCTGCAAAGAAGATGCGCAATTGTGTATGAACGCCTTTATGCTGCTCGATAGCCAGGGGATTCCCTCTCAGGAAGCGAACTACCATTTATCCATTCGCTTGCCGCTACCAATAGAGAGTCATGCATGGCATAATGTAGTATATAGTAACGAGCTTCGCCATGGCTGAACCTGGAAAGGATGGCTCGAGGAGTGAGGGGACCAGGCAAAGAGCAGATGCCAAATGCGACGCCACGAGATGCGGTAGGTATTGCACGCCGCACATCGATCATCGTCTGGACGACCATTGCTATTGTGATCGGAGTGGTCCTGCTCGTCTGGTTTGTGCAGGCAGCGCTGAACATCCTGCTGGTCTTTTTTGTCGCCATCATCTTTGCTGAGACCATTCGTCCACTCGTCATGTGCCTCCAACGCTGGTTGATACCGCGCTGGCTGGCAACCCTGCTCGTCTATCTCCTCGTGTTTGCTGTCGTTGGCAGTCTTGTTTACCTGCTGGTGCGGCCGCTCGTTGCTCAATTGATCACCTTTAGTTCGCAGGTACCAGGGTATATTGCGCAAATTGAGCAGTTTCTCTCGCAATCGCACGATTTGAATCAGTATTTCCCGTTCCTTGGCACGAATCTTGGACGGCAATTGAGCGACAATATTGGTGCAGAGCTCCAGAAGCTGACCAGTCAGATAGTTCAGTGGGTGTTGGGAGTCCCTCAGGCGCTCTTTACTATCATCTTTGATACGGTCGTCACCCTCTTTCTGGCTTTCTACTGGCTTAATGCTACCGATGGGCTGCACGCATTCACTGTCTCTCTTTTCCCCGAGTCTGCGCAACCGGTAGCCGATGGGCTAATCCGTGAGATTGGCTATCGCCTCGGCGGCTATGTACGGGGAGTGGTAACGAACATGTTTGTCATCGGCGTTATGGCCGGACTGGCAGACCTGGTGCTGGGTATTCCTTATCCACTCCTTCTCGGTATCTTCGCCGGGCTGATGGAGGCGGTTCCTATTGTTGGTCCCTACCTTAGCGCTGTACCGGCAGTGCTCCTGGCATTGACAATCGGACCGCTCAAAATGGTGGAAGTGATCATCGCTTATATCGTTGTGCAGGTGTTTGAAAATAATACCCTGGTACCCCTGGTCATGGACCGGGCGGTCGGAGTGAATCCACTCCTCACGCTTCTGGCTGTGCTTATTGGTGGCACGATATTTGGGATTCCAGGTGCTCTCCTTGCTGTCCCGGTAACCTCTGTACTGCAGACACTCTTTCTCCGTGTGCTGGTCCCGTTGGTGCGCAGTGGCCATATCACGGCAGTCTCTTTCCCAGAGAAGAAAGATGAGCATCATATGCCTCCATCTGATACGTTACCCATTCAAGCGGCTCCAGACCAGTCTGTAGCACATGAGGAACAGGCTGTCTAAGCTTTGTTGCCTCCCCTATCTGGGTGGTATCATGGAGGTGAGCGAAGAGGACGGCAAGAAAGCGGGATGCTGTCTCAGCTCAAGAGTCTATGCTTCTTTAGATTATATGGAGCAGGTACATGAATTGGGGAGCAATTGTTGCCTCATTCCTGGCTTCAGCTGTGGAATTTGTCGAGGCATTTACTATTGTCCTGGCGGTCGGCATTGCCCGGGGCTGGCGTAGTTCGTTGATCGGTGCGGCTGGAGCGATCGTCGCACTGGCAGCGATCATTGCAGCACTGGGCTCGGCTCTGATGCTTATCCCGCTGGCAGTGTTGCAGGCAGTCATAGGCAGTTATTTATTGCTCTTTGGCCTGAAGTGGCTGCGCAAAGCGATGCTGCGCTCATCTGGTTTCAAGACGCTGCATAACGAGAACGAGGTATTTGCCAAAGAGCTGGCGGAGCTAAGCCAGGAGCCACGATTGCGTGGCCGGCTGGATGCCGTGGCGGTGGGCACGTCATTTAACGGTGTCCTCCTCGAAGGGCTGGAGGTTGCTTTCATCGTTATCGGCTTTGGCGTGACGGCCAGTGCGTTAGTGCAGGCGGCAATCGGGGCAATGGCTGCTGGACTGGCAGTAGCTGCTGTTGGATTTGCGCTGCGAGCACCACTCCAGCAAGTTCCCGAAAATCTTATGAAGTGGATTGTCGGCATTATGCTCACTTCTTTCGGCACGTTTTGGGCTGGTGAAGGTCTGGGTGTTACCTGGTGGAGAGGGGATCTATCACTGCCGATCGTAATTGCCATCTTCATTGTAGCTTCACTGGCGGGTGTGCAGGTGCTCAAACAGGTACGTGGCAGCAAACGCTATAGAGTGCAGCCAGAAGGGCAGCCCATCGTCAGGAGTATCCAATGAGTGTTTTGCGGTCCATTTGGAACTTTGTTTATGATTTCTTTGCTGGTGATGCGATCCTCCTGGTTGGCGTGGTGTTGACAGTTGCGCTCACGCTCATCCTTGCGAAGGTCTTAGGCCCGGATGGCGTGATCGCTGCTGCACCGGTACTGGTTGTGTGTGTGATTCTCGTCCTCGTAGTGAGCTTGGCAGGGGAGGTTCGTGCGCGTCGTTAAGGGTTGTTTCTTTTGGGCATGAGGGCCCCGACGATCATGGCAAGCACCAGCGGTCCGGAGGCCAGAAGCGGTTGCCACTGGCGTGCGCGAATAGCCCAGCGTGCTGCGGGAGCATAGAGGGCCAGGTATGCGAGAATAGCGGCAATTCGATGGCGCTGGATACCAATGGTTGAATGCGGTGGCTGGCCATGATAAACCAGACGCAGATATCCCCAGACACTGACAAAGCAAAGAATCAACCATACTATAAAATTGCCGATGGGAATGCCATAAGTCCCGTTCACACTGCGTACCCCTGAAGCATAGCACCCTCCTTTGTGCCAGGACCAGAGTCCGCTGTCTACTGCCATTGGATCGATGGCCAGGTCCAGGGCTGTAGCAGCTATAGCTGTGCCTGCGGCTAGTTGTGATGCGCTGGTGGTACCCACTGCCAGCGCAGCGACAGCATAGCTGGTATGAATGGCTTTGTACCAGCCGAAGATAATGCTAAGCGGCACGCCCAGAAACTTGGGACGTATTGGGTAACTGACGACTTTGAGAACGTTTGCTCCAATGAACTCGCCTAGAAAAGGCACTATCATTGCTGGCAGGGCAAATAGAGCCGTACGTCTTGTGCCGCGCACACGCAGTGAAAGCCATGTGCTATAGCACATCAGACCAAGAAATGTCAGGAGGGTCCGCCTATCGGCTGGACGGCCACGACGTGGTGGTGGCACGATGATACCCATGATGAGTGCGCCACCAGCGGTAATGACAAGCGGATCACGCAGTCCCGCAAGCCATTCACGCTGATGGGGTAGTACCGCTGCTCGATACTGCTGGAGAGGATTGTACATCGTAAGCATCGATGGGCAATCCGAGTTGCTAGAAAATGGACATGGTAGGGCTGTAACTCTCCAGTCGCCTTCGGACACCTTGCAAGAAACGCGCTGCCATCTCACCGTCAATGAGACGATGATCGAATGAGAGGCTCATGAACATCATATGGCGGATGGCGATAGTATCGTCATCGGTGACAACAGGCCGCTTGACAACGGCATCGGTGCTGAGAATGGCTGCATTCGGTGGGTTGATGATCGGCACGGAGATGATCGTGCCAAAGACGCCCGGATTATTCACCGTAAAGGTGGCACCCTGGATGTCAGCAGCTGTCAGTTTGTTTGCCCGTGCCCGTTGCGCCAGGTCATTTACTGCATGAGCCAGCCCTATGATATTCATACTGTCGGCGTTATGAATCACCGGAACGATCAGTGTCTCACCAGTTGAGACTGCCAGACCGATGTGGATGCGCTTTTTCAGAATGATCTTGTTATCTTCAGTCCATGAGGCGTTGAGCATGGGAAACTCTTTGAGCGTCTCAACGGTAGATTTGATGACAAACGGCATAAATGAGATACTGCAACCCTCGCGTTGCTTAAATGCTTCTTTGTTGCGTTGGAGCCAGCGAGCGATGTTGGTCATATCGACCTCGACCAGCGTCGTGGCATGCGGTGCGGTACGCTTACTTCGCACCATGTGTTCAGCAGTAACGAGGCGTATACGACTGGGAGTGATCAGTTCCTCATCTTCGCGGAGCTGGTATGGTAACGCGGCTGGTCTCTCAGGAGCAGCAACTGGTGCAGGCGGAGGCGTGATAGAGGGTTGGGGAGCCGGTTCCGGGCGTGTGGGCGCTTGTGGCATGGTCATGACAGTTGCCGCTTGTAGCTCCCGATCACGTTGAGCAATGTAGTTGAGGATGTCTTCTTTGCGTATACGGCCTCCCTCGCCGGTGCCCTGGATTGCTTGCAGGTCGACCTGGTGTTCGCGCGCCAGGCGCCGTGCCAGTGGAGATACTCGCTGGGAAGCATTCATTTCTCTCGACTCAGCCGTATGGTCGCTGTCCCCCAACGCAGGTGACGGCTCTATCCCCTGTTGTGCTCGCGATTCAGACCCTCCTGGGACGGATGCTTCGGCCTCCCCTGCTCCAGATGCATGAGCTGCTGGCCTGCGCTGCGTCTCGGTCGTGCGCGTTGATTCAGCGGACTCCTGGCCACCCATCTCTTCCTCGATCTCCGCGATTGCAGTGCCTACTGCTACTGTCTGATCTGCAGCGACAAGAATTTTGACCAGTTTGCCAGCCACTGGTGACGGCAGTTCAGCATTCACTTTATCAGTGATGATCTCGACCAGCGATTCATCTTTTTCTACCCAGTCGCCCTCTTCTTTGAGCCAGCGGCCAATGGTGCCCTCGGCAACTGACTCACCAAGCTGCGGCATAGTAACCTTTGTTGGCATCGTATCCTCCTTGACGTCTTCGTCGTGGTACGTGAACATTGTATTTAGTTTTAGTCAGGTATAGGCTATCGCTGTCAAGATAGCAGTCAAATAGCAAAGTTGGCAATACCTGGCTAACATGGTAGAATGTCTTACACGCTACTCTGCAATCGCTGCCCGGCAGGGTAGTCCCAGTGCAGTGGCAAGAACTAGAGAGGAGGAGTACCTATGTCTGGTCACTCAAAGTGGGCGCAAATCCGCCGCCAGAAGGGTGTGAATGATGCCCGACGTGGTCAACTCTTCACGCGGCTGGGACGTGATATTATCGTTGCCGTGCGCGAAGGAGGGAGCCCCGATCCAAATGCAAACTTCCGGCTGCGCATGGCTATCCAGCGTGCCCGTGAAGCCAATATGCCCATGGAAAACATCGAGCGATCGATCAAGCGAGCTTCTGGCGGTAGTGGTGGTGATACATTGGAAGAGATTGTCTATGAGGGGTATGGCCCAGGGGGCATAGCGGTGCTCGTGCAAGTCATGACCGATAACCGGAATCGCGCCGCTGCCGAAGTAAGAAACGTCTTTAATCGCAACGGGGGCAACCTCGGTGAGAATGGTTGTGTAGACTGGCTCTTTGAGAGCAAAGGAGTGATTGAGATCCCATTGCAGGGGATCGATGCTGATGAGGTAGCGTTGCTGGCTATTGATGCTGGAGCCGATGATGTTGACCCTGTGCGTGAGGGTGATACCGCACTGACTATTTATACAGATCCGCAGCAGCTGGATGCAGTGCGCCAGGCGCTGGAGGCGCGGAAACTCAACATCACCCGTGCGGAGACAACGCTGGTTCCCAAGACGACGGTCGAGCTGGATGAAAAGAATGCCCAGCAAGCGCTACGCTTAATCGAGCGGCTCGAAGATCTTGATGATGTGCAGAATGTCTATACTAATGCAGAGTTCCCCGATGAAATCCTGGCTCATATGCAGGGCTAAGCCCTTTGCTAAATTGAAAAGAGGGAAGTAAGGATTTCAGTCCTCACTCAGAAGAGGATCTGGCAGTTAAAGCTGCGCCTGATAGTCTAAGGCTGCATAAAGGCTTATTATCGGTAGCAAATGATGGGTGCAGAGATGGCGGTGCACGTCACGTTAGGAATTGATCCAGGGACCGCTCTTGTCGGCTATGCAGTGGTTCGCGCTGAAGGAGATCATCTTGCACTGGTGGTCGCCTCTGCCCTGACTACGTCTCCGGCGCTGCCGCTGCCCCGCCGTCTCCAGCAGATCTATTATGGGCTGCGCGAACTCATCCAGGTATATAGCCCGGATGATGTGGCAATGGAGCAGCTCTTCTTTGCACGTAACACAACAACCGCCATTGCCGTGGGCCAGGCGCGCGGTGTGGCGCTGCTGGCGGCTGCTGAAGAACAACGGAAAGTCTACGAATATACGCCGCTTCAAATCAAGCAGGCGGTACATGGTTATGGGCGTGCAACCAAGGAACAGGTAGGCGAGATGGTGCGTGTGCTCCTTCAGCTTTCATCGGTTCCTGCCCCTGACGACGCAGCGGATGCCGCTGCTATAGCTATCTGCCATTTGCATAGTGCCGCGTATCACCAGCTTATACAGGCAAACCACTGAGGTGAAGCAGGTTACTCGTGATGATTGCAGGAATTCGTGGCCGGCTGGAGGGAAAAACAGCAGATAGCGTGCTGATCACTGTGGGTGGAGTGACGTTGCGCGTGTTTGTTCCTGTGACCACGTTAGCGCAGCTCGGTGGAGTAGGGGCAGAGGTCGCGCTCCAAACGTACCTGTATGTGCGTGAAGACACGCTGGCTCTGTATGGTTTCGCCACTGAAGAAGATCGTGCCCTTTTCGAGCAGTTGATCGGGATTAGCGGTATCGGGCCACGTGCGGCGCTAGAAGTTCTCTCGGTAATGAGTGCGGCCAGCTTCCGGGAGGCCATTGCCAGGGAAGATGTGACGGCGCTGACTCGCGTGCCGGGCATTGGCAAGAAACTTGCTGCGCGTCTGGTTCTTGAATTGCGAGGTAAACTGGTACCAGCGCAACCTGCGAGCACCGGCCTGGCCCCTGCCCAGGCAGAGGTGGTGGAAGCGTTGACTGGATTGGGATATACTCCAGGGGAGGCGCAAGCAGCAGCTGCTTCACTTCCCTCAGATGGCGATGCGCCATTGGAACAGCGGATTATGCAGGCGCTGCGCTATTTCGCCCAAAGCCGCTAAATAGTCCTGGGGGATATAAGGGCTGCCAGGTGTGTAACACCGGTAAAGGCTGCGCGGGATGGCCGGGGTGGAGATCATGACACCGAGACCTTTTTCACCTGTAGCTCGCTGGCTAACGCTGGTAAGTGTAATGGTCGGCGGGGCGATCTTTCTTTGGGCTGTGCATTCGCTCCTTGCCCCCTTTCTATGGGCAGCGATTATTGCCTATGCCTTCAATCCCATTGTGACTGGCCTGGCTAAACGTACCGGCTTTCATCGTGCCTGGTTCGTTGTCCTCCTCTATCTGTTCCTGATTGGCCTGGTTGTTGGAGCAATAGTCGGATTGCTGCCCACAATACATGCAGAAATGGCCCAGATTCCAGATACTGTCGCCGATATTCGCGACTATTTTGGGCACACCAATATTATCCGGCTATTCGGGGTCCGCATTGATATCCATACCCTGAGCCAGGGAGCGGTGAACAGTGCAAATGCCTTTACCAACTCCCTGACACAAAATGCACTTGTGGTCGTCACCATGATCTTCGGCTCCATCGTCAAGCTGCTTGCTTTTCTTGTAGCCACATTCTATTTTTTGCTGGATGCTGAACGTATTGCTCATTGGATACATTCGCTGATCCCGCCACGCTGGCATGATGAAGTGGGCGCTTTGGCCACCCAGGTTGACAGGGTACTTGGGGCATACATCCGTGGGCAACTCATTCTGATGGGTGTGATGACCGGGTTGGCATACGCTGCTATGGGACCCATATTACGGCTGCACTATGCGTTGGTGCTTGCGCTCGTAGCTGGAGTGCTGGAACTTTTTCCGGTGGTTGGACCGCTTATTGCCTGGCTTCTTGCTTTGCTAACCGGGCTCCTCACACCCCATATCCCTTATGGTTGGTCGCCAGAAGAGTATGCGATTGCCATCCTGGTTGCCTATGCTGTGGTGCGCCAGCTTCAAGATAACATCACGATCCCCAACGTTATGGGGCGGACACTGCGCTTGCATCCTGCGCTCGTCCTCTTTGTGGTGCTCTGTGGTGGATATCTCTGGGGACTGACGGGTGTCTTCCTAGCGGTACCTGCTACTGCTGTGCTACGCATTGTTTTCAGATATCTTTATACGAAGATCTTCCTTCAGGAAGACCGTGCAGTCATTATCAGCGATGCCGGCGCAGAGCAACTGCTGCCCGATTGCATTCCTTCACCATGGACAACTGAACCACATTTGCCGCCCGATTAGCAGGACATCTGTTACTGCCCTCTTGTTGGCGCGTTATTGGTAGGTAGAGCGGGGTGATTCCTGCCTATGCCGCGTCGTTGGAGGATAGAGGTATATGGCCCGTCATGTGCGCTTAGACCGGGCATTGAATGCCGGGCATGCCCTCAGATATCGCGTCCATTGGCGTGTGACCATCAGTACAATAGGGTTGGCAGCCCTGCTCTGGGGAGGCGTTGCCATCACCAGCCTTCTTGGCCCGGAAGCATCAGCTATCTCGCTGACGTCAGAGCTGGTGAAGATTGGTGTTAACATGACAATCGCCCCATGCACCTGCTCTCAGCCGGTTGACTTCACCTACTTGTTGTATGGCACGATTGCTGGCCGTTCCCTTGCACACAATGGTGTTGCCATTGGGAGCGCTGTGGCCTATCAAGGATCCGCCGATCTCGCCTATTTTGAGTATACAGAGCTAATGGAGATCGGCGCACCTGTCCATCTTATCCTTAGCACTCGTGATTCCTCTAAGATACTCGCACGTATTGATGGTGTACTCCCCAATTGTTATTGTACGACGCTGACGTTGCTGCTTAACGCGACAACCCCCCCTGGTCAGCCAAACACGCTGCCTCCGGAGGGGAGGATCACTATCAGCGGTCAGAATACGCCAAATATCGTGCTCCAGACAGCGGGAGCCGTGCTCAAGCTTCCTCCAACGCTGCCACGCACACCAGCAGCGTTGAATCAGACAGCCAGGTCTCTCATCGCCCTGCTTCCGCCGGTGCTCCTTGTTACAGCTCTCTTGGCCACCGTTATCGCGGCAAGCAACATCAGTTTTGAGCTCTGGTCGCTCTATGCATGGGCTGCCTCACCGCTCAGGCTGACCCCACCTGAATCTGAGTGCTGATGGGTTTCATGCTGAAGCCGATGATTATCGGCCTATTTAGATCAGGTGCGGTCTCTATCTAGATCTCGCCGTAGCCCTTGACAGAGCTGCTACATCCCCTTATACTGTATTCACGTTCATCTGCTTCTCATTGTTCAATAGAGCAACAGCAACGATCAGGAAAAGTAGGCGACAGCGCACGGGCCAGCGAGTCGGAGCAGGTGGAAACCGATACCGGAGCGGTCGCTGAATGGGCCTGTAAGCTGCGGAGCAAACGCGAGGTAGGACCTCGCCAGTAGTACACCGCCGGCAGCCCGCCGTTACCGGGGCAGGATATCGGTCCTGGGTAGGCCTGTATCCGTCTAATGAGGGGCTGGCTTTACTGACCTGTGTCGGGTGCTGGTAAGCTAGCCTGAATAGGGGTGGCACCACGAAGGTATGATTACCTCTCGTCCCTGGTGGGATGAGAGGTTTTTTTATTGGTCCATTTCGCGCTACTGCTGGTAAGCGCTAAAAGGAGAAGGTTAATTAAGTGGGCATCGTCCCAATCTCATCCGTATGTGGCCTTAAGGAGGTGACCGGGTTATGACTGAAGTGGCAGAGGTTCCCTTTGCTGGTGATCAGGCATCCATAAAAGGTGTCCCAACACGTAAACGTGTGTTCTCTGGCATACAGCCATCAGGCACTCTGCATATTGGTAATTATCTCGGTGCAATTCGCAACTGGGTTGAAGATCAGGATAAGTACGACAATATCTTTTGTATCGTGGATTTGCACGCAATCACTGTGCCCCATGAGCCAAGCGAGCTACAGAAGCGCATCCGGGATGCTGCGGCACTCTATCTTGCTTCGGGCATTGATCCAGAGCGGTCAGCAGTGTTTGTGCAATCGCATGTCCACGAGCATGCGGAGCTGACATGGATCCTTAACTGCTATACGCCGATGGGCTGGCTGAACCGGATGACGCAGTTTAAATCCAAGGCAGGCGCAGAGCAGGAACGGGCCAGTGTCGGGCTCTATGACTATCCAGTGCTGATGGCGTCGGATATTCTCCTCTATCATGCGCATCTGGTGCCAGTTGGCGAGGATCAGCGCCAGCACATCGAGCTCACGCGTGATCTGGCCGGCAGGTTCAACAGCCTCTTTGGTGAGACCTTTACCCTGCCAGAGGCGTTGATTCGAGAAACCGGAGCGCGCATCATGTCACTGACAGATCCTGAGCGGAAAATGAGCAAAAGCGATGAGCCGGCATCATACATTGCCTTGCTGGACCCGCCAGAGGTAATTCGTAAAAAGGTGGCACGGGCAACCACTGATTCGCTGCGATCTATCGAGTTCGACCCATCACGGCCCGGGATCTTTAACCTGCTCACTATCTACCAACTGCTCTCGGGTGACTCGCCAGAGCGGATTGTGCAGCATTTCGCTGGCAAAGGCTACCGGGAGTTCAAAGCAGAGCTCGCAGATGTGATCATCGCCGCATTGGAACCGTTGCAGCGGCGCTATGCCGAACTCATGCGTGAGCCAGCATATCTGGATGAGGTGCTGCGTAAGGGCGCGGATCGCGTGCGCCCTATTGCTGCACAGACACTACAAGCTGTCATGCACCGCGTCGGGTTGCGCTAGGCCAGGCCCCGTGCTGGCGTCTCTCTTCCATGGCAGATGAGCTGACCTTGTTAGCAATTTTTGCTTTCGCAAGGGAATGGCGCCCTTCCCTTCTCCTATATTGGGGAGAGGGACTGATGGGTAAGGTTAGGGCAATGGAATCTGTGGAGGCAATGTCTGTCCACTACGATAGATAGGATGAAGGCTGAAAGCTGACCGCTTTTGAAGGGGGGACAACATGGAGCGCTATTACCCGCCATTGGCGGATGTGCAAGCGCTGGCATCTAGCGGCCACTATACCGTAGTACCCATCTGCTGTGAGCTACTGGCCGATCTGGTGACGCCGGTCTCGGCCTTTCGTAAGGTTGCACATAGCCCGTATGCATATCTCCTGGAAAGCGTCGAGGGCGGCGAGCAAGTGGCGCGCTACTCTTTTGTGGGTGTTGATCCTTATCTGGTCCTGCGCGTCCATGACGATACCGCATATTACTCCTGGCGCATCGGTGACATAGCGGCGCGGCTTGAGACACGTCGTGCAGCCGATCCCCTGGAGCTGGTGCGTACAGAGCTGGCACGCAGTATACCAGCACCGGTGCCAGGATTGCCACGGTTCCACGGCGGCGCGGTCGGTTACCTGGCTTACGAGGCGGTCTCTCGCTATGAGCCACGTGTGCCTGTGCCCGAGCGGGACCCACTGGGGCTACCGGAGGCGATCTTCTGTTTCACAGATACCATCCTCGTATTCGATCACGCACGGCATCGTCTCCTGGTCATTGCCCATGTCCGGCTGGACGGCGACATAGAGGTGGAGTATGGTCGTGCCACCGCAATGATTGATGAGCTGGTTACCCAGCTTACCAGGCCTGAGCCTCATTTCCAGCCTGTCTCCCATCCTGTGGAAATCGAGCAAGGGAGTAGGGTGCCGTCCAGCAATATGACTCCTGCTGCCTATGAGCAGCTGGTGTGTCGGGCCAAAGAGTATATCGCTGCTGGCGATATCATCCAGGTCGTACTCTCGCAGCGCCTGGCGGTTCCTACAGCGGCCAATCCCTTCACCATCTACCGGGCACTCCGGCATATCAACCCCTCGCCCTACATGTACTACCTGGATATGGATGACTTCGTGATCGTTGGGGCGTCGCCGGAGATGTTGCTGCGCGTCGAGGATGGCGTGGTGCAGATGCGGCCTATCGCCGGGACACGCCCACGTGGCACCACCGAGATGGAGGATCGTCGGCTGGAAGAAGAGCTGCGCACGGACATTAAGGAGCGTGCCGAGCATGTGATGCTGGTGGACCTTGGACGGAATGACGTTGGCCGTGTCTGCCGCCCTGGTAGTGTGCGAGTCGAGCGTTTCATGGATGTTGAGCGCTATTCACATGTGATGCACCTGGTCTCTCAGATCACCGGGCTACTTGATCATGGCTATGACGCCTATGCTGCCCTGCGCTCGGCCTTCCCAGCGGGCACTCTCTCCGGAGCACCAAAGGTCCGTGCCATGGAGATCATTGCCGAACTTGAAGGCGAGCGGCGTGGTGTCTATGGCGGCGCTATTGGCTATTGCAGCTACTCTGGCAATATGGATACGGCGATTGCAATTCGTACGCTGGTGGTCAAAGATGGCATTGCATATCTGCAAGTGGGCGCAGGTATTGTTGCCGATTCCGAGCCCGCACGCGAGTATCAGGAGACGATGAATAAGGCGGGTGCGCTCTTGCGGGCGCTGCACCAGGCTGAAGAGATTGAAGGGGGCCGCTATGCTGTTGCTGCTGGACAACTACGATAGCTTTACCTACAACCTCTACCAGTATCTCTGTGAGTTGGGTGCTGAGGTGCTGGTGCGGCGCAACGACGCGGTTTCTGTGGCTGACATCGCGGCGCTGAGGCCTCGGGGCATCGTCATTTCTCCTGGACCTTGCACCCCACGCGAGGCTGGCATCTCCTGTGCGCTCATCGCCGCGCTGGGGCCGCATATCCCCATACTTGGTGTGTGTCTCGGGCATCAGTGTATCGGTGATGTGTTTGGCGGCCGGGTTATCCGTGCGCCGGAGCTGATGCACGGCAAAACATCGCTGATCTATCACAACGGCGTAGATCTGTTTCGAGGCATCCCCGATCCCTTCGAGGCTATCCGCTATCATAGCCTGATCGTTGAACGAGCAACGCTGCCCGCCAATCTGATAGTCACTGCCGAAACAAGCGATGGATTGGTTATGGGATTGCGCCATCGCTCCTATCCAATATTTGGTGTGCAATTCCATCCTGAATCTGTTCTGACACCTGCTGGCAAGGATCTGCTACGCAATTTTCTCGCTATAAGTAGCTCTTCAGCCAGGGAGGAGAGTATCTGATGATTCGCGAGGCTATTGCCCAGTTAGTTGGCGGCACATCGTTAAGTGAAATGGATGCCGCAGCCGTCATGGAGGAGATCATGACGGGCATCGCTACGCCAGCCCAACTGGGGGCGTTTCTGACAGCGTTGCGCATGAAGGGTGAGACGATTGATGAGCTGACTGGCCTCGCTCGTGTGATGCGTGCCAAAGCAGTTCATGTAGTACTACCCGATAGTCTGTCCCCAGTGGATACCTGCGGCACCGGTGGCGACAATGCCGGCACCATCAATGTCTCGACTGGTGCCGGGATCTTGGTTGCGGCGACAGGCCAGCCGGTAGCCAAGCATGGGAACCGCGCGGCGACTAGCCGGTGTGGGAGCGCGGATGTGCTTGAGGCATTGGGTGTGCGCATCGACCTTGGGCCAGAGCAGGTGACTCGCTGCATTGAGGAAGCTGGTTTTGGCTTTATGTTTGCGCCAATCTATCACCCGGCGATGAAACATGTGGGTCCAACACGCCGCGAGATTGGTATACGTACGGTGTTTAACATTCTGGGTCCACTGACTAACCCGGCAGGCGCACCATACCAGGTGCTGGGGGTAGCCGATCCCACGCTACTGCCGAAGATGGGCGAAGTACTGCTGCGCCTGGGCTGCCGTCGTGCCCTGATTGTCTATGGTGAAGATGGCATTGACGAGCTATCGATCAGCGCACCGACGCAGATTTGTGAAGTACGTGGGGGTGAGGGTATACGACGAGAGTATACGGTGGATGCTACCGATCTTGGCCTGCCACGCTTCGATCGTACAACAGTGCGCGGGGGCGATGCTGCCTATAATGCAGAGCTGCTGCGGCAGGTGCTCAGTGGCACCATGGGCCCTGAAACTCCACATGGAGCGCTGATCTGCCTGAATGCGGGCGCGGCCCTCTATGCCAGCGAGCGTACATCATCGCTGGCCGATGGAGTACGGCTTGCTGCCAATACGCTGCGCTCTGGCCGGGCCCTCAATGTACTTGAAGCGCTCAGAGCCGCCAGTACATAAAGCTATCAGCCAGATCAAACCTTATTTGAGGAAGAACGCAATGACCGGGACAATACTCGATCGCATTGTGGCGCGCACGCTGAGCGATCTCGCTATTAGGAGGCAGGAGGAGCCGGAGACGGAGGTGATCCGACTGGCGCAAAGCGCCGGGCAACCACGTAATTTTTATGCGGCGCTCAAGGCACCCGCCGGCCAGGTCCGCCTGATCGCCGAAATGAAGCGGGCGTCACCGTCGCAAGGTGTGATCCGTCCGAACTTCGATCCAGAAGCCATCGCCCGATCCTATGAGCAGGGTGGGGCGGCGGCGATCTCTGTACTGACTGAGCCGCATTTCTTTCAGGGATCGCTGGCATATTTACGTATCGCGCGTGCCGCAACAGCATTGCCGGTGTTACGGAAAGACTTTATCGTTGATGCCTATCAGGTCTATCAGGCACGAGCTATTGGGGCAGATGCGCTCCTGCTTATCTGCGCGCTGCTCGATGATGCCCAGCTCTGTGATTTGCTGCAACTGACCTGGTCTATGGGGATGGAGGCACTGGTCGAGGCCCACGATGTAGCGGAGGTGCAGCGCGCCGTGATTGCTGGTGCGCGCATCATTGGTATCAACAACCGTGATCTGCGCACCTTCCGGGTGGATATGCAGACGACACGTATCCTGCGTGCCTTGATTCCGCCCGATCGGCTGGTGGTCAGCGAGAGTGGCATCTTAACTGGAGCGGATGTGCGACGTCTGGCAGAATGGGAGGTGCAGGCGGTGCTGGTGGGTGAGGCGATTATGCGCCAGGAGAATATCCTGCTGAAGGTGCGAGAGCTGGCAGGGGCATGTAGTGGCCCCAGGGTAAAGATGTGCGGTATGTGCACCCCCGATCAGGCCCTGGCGGCTGCCGATGCTGGTGCAGATCTCATCGGCCTGGTCTTCGCTCCTAGCCGCCGCCAGGTGACAATCGACGCGGCGCGGCACATTGTTACAGCGCTGCGCGAGCGCGCCAAAAATGGTCAGCTTAGTCCGCGGGTCGTTGGTGTTTTCGTCAACCCGGATCCGGACGAGGTGAACCGCATGAGCGCAGATCTGGGCCTGGACTATGTCCAGTTAAGTGGTGATGAATCACCTGAGCTGTGCCGTATGATAGTGCGGCCAGTCATCAAAGCCTTACGCTTTCGTAGTGAAGCGGATCTTGCGCAGATAGATCGCTATCGACCGGTAGCAGATTACCTGCTCATAGATACACCATCAGATCAAGCCTGGGGTGGCTCAGGCCGCGTTGGTGACTGGCAGCTAGCTCGTCTTGCAGCACAGCGCACGGCGATCTTACTGGCTGGTGGCCTCACACCAGAGAATGTTAGCGCTGCTGTACGTGCGGTTCAGCCTTGGGGCATAGATGTCAGTAGCGGAATCGAAGTAAATGGCATTAAGAGCCCAGAGCGGATGAAGCAGTTTATGATGGCGGTTGGAGGAAACCATGCAACAGCTCTATGAACCCCAGGCGCATCTAACCTACCAGCATGGTGTATACCCGGATGCGCGAGGTCGCTTTGGTCCCTATGGGGGCCGCTTTGTGCCGGAGAGCCTGATGAGTGCGCTGGCAGCGCTGGAGATGGCCTACGAAGCGATTGTACAGGATGCTGCATTCAGTGCGGAATTGCGAACTCTCTACCGAACCTATGTTGGGCGGCCAACGCCGCTATACTTTGCTGCAAAGCTCTCCGAGCATGTTGGTGCGCGGATCTACCTGAAGCGTGAGGATCTGGCCCATACTGGTGCACATAAGATCAACAATGCATTGGGCCAGGGCCTGCTCGCTCAGCGTATGGGAAAACGGCGCATCATTGCAGAGACCGGGGCGGGTCAGCACGGCGTGGCCACGGCTACAGTGTGTGCCAAATTGGGACTGGAGTGCGTCATCTATATGGGTGAAGAAGATATCCGTCGCCAGGCGCTTAATGTACTGCGCATGAAGCTGCTGGGAGCTGAGGTGCGTCCAGTCGCAGGGGGTACACGCACGCTGAAGGATGCTATCAATGAGGCAATCCGCGATTGGGTTACCAATGTGGAGACAACTCACTACCTCATCGGCTCTGCCGTCGGGCCACATCCCTATCCACGTATTGTGCGCGACTTCCAGTCTGTGATCGGTATCGAGGCGCGTGAGCAAATCCTGGCCGCTGAGGGACGCCTGCCCGATTATGTCCTGGCTTGCGTCGGCGGTGGAAGCAATTCGATTGGCATTTTCTATCCCTTTGCTGGTGATGCTACAGTGCGACTCATCGGTATAGAGGCCGCCGGTGAAGGCCTGGCCACCGGTCGGCATGCAGCTACGCTTGTGGCTGGTCGCGTGGGGGTGCTGCATGGTGCATTGAGCTATCTGCTCCAGGATGCAGATGGCCAAGTGCGAGGGACGCACAGCATTTCTGCCGGGCTGGATTATCCCGGCGTTGGCCCTGAGCATAGCTATCTGCGCGACACAGGTCGAGCCACCTATGTCGCAGTGGAGGATGAAGCAGCGCTGAACGCGTTGCAGGTTCTCTCTCGACTGGAAGGAATTATCCCTGCACTTGAGCCGGCACATGCCGTTGCCTATCTGCTGCAAATGGCCGATGAGCGGCAACTTCAGCGTACAGATCTCGTGATCCTCAATCTGTCTGGGCGGGGCGACAAGGATATGGAAACCGTTGCTACGGCGTCTAGTATGAAATGGTGATCCTTTCGCAGCTCTGGAGGTGAGGTATATTTCATGGCTATTTCAGGTGCTGAACGGGCTGGGCGCTCAGGCGCTCTGGCAGCGGCGTTCGCTACGGCACGGGCCGAAGGTCGTGCGGTGCTCATTCCTTATATAATGGCTGGTTATCCTGACCGTGAGACCACGGTGCGTCTGGCGGTGGCGCTGGCTGAAGCCGGCGCGGGTATCCTGGAGATCGGTATTCCCTTCTCTGATCCGCTGGCCGATGGTGTCACTATTCAGCATGCCAGCCAGGTGGCCCTGCAACAGGGCATGACCCTACGTGGCTGTCTGGACCTGACCCGACGTATCCACGATGCGGTTGCGACGCCGCTGGTGCTCATGGGCTACTACAATCCACTCCTGGTTTTTGGATTGGAGCCTTTCTGTGCGGCGGCACGCGCTGCCGGTGTTTCGGGACTGATCATCCCTGATCTGCCGCCGGAGGAAGCGCAGCCACTTGCCCTGGCTGCGCACCAGTATAATCTGGAGCTGATCTATCTGGTAACACCAGCAACCCCAGCATCACGCCTGCGCATGATTGTCGATGCCGCCGGACACAATGCTTTTCTTTATTGTGTCTCGCTCTTGGGTGTGACCGGAGCGCGCTCGAGCCTGCCTCCAGGCCTGCGCACATTTCTAGCGCGTGTGCGCGCTGCAACGACGCTCCCACTGGCTGTCGGCTTTGGGATCGCCACACCGGAACAGGCTGCTGAAGTAGCCGGTATGGCTGATGGTGTGGTAGTGGGCAGTGCGCTGATCAACCGCCTTGATACGGCTCCACCGGATGAAGCCGTGCAACACATTGCCGTGTTCACTCGTACTCTTTATGAGGCGGTAAAGCACCGCACTGGAGGTTAACGTGCGAGGGCGCTTGCCTAGATGCCCGATAGCACGTGAGAGGAGAGCATGATTATGACTCAGACATGTGCAAACTGCGGAGCAGTGGTTCGGGAAGGCGCTCGCTTTTGCTCAGAATGTGGAAAGCCTCTGCAACCAGCACAGGTAATAGATGCCGTAGATGTGCAGGCGACGCCATTGCAATCCATGCCTCGGCTAGACAATACTGCTCTAAACAATCCGTTCCCACAGACACCATATAGCGCCACTGGATCGACGCGGATACGGCCCGCGCGTAAATCTTCATCTCCCCTGCGATGGATAATCGGCGCTATTGCGGCGATAGTACTGATTATTATTGCCTTTAAGCTGATAGGTATCCTGTTCGGGTTACTTTGGGGAATTGTGGTTCCGTTACTCTTTATTGCCGCGCTGGTTTACCTGGTGTGGCGGTTTGCCCTGGGTGGACGGCGGCGTGCCCGGCGCTATCGCCCACGGTTCTAGTAAGCGTAACACAACGGAACACAAAGGAGCAGCGGGGTGCGGCACATCGCGATTATCGGGTTGGGCCTTATCGGCGCATCCCTGGGGCTGGCTCTACGGCACATAGACGCGCGCGGTGAGGTGTGGGGCTATGATCAGATTGCGGCAAACGCCGAACGCGCTAGGCAGCGTGGTGCCATTACCAGAGCTTGTATAACGGTGCAGGAGACTGTGAGTGATGCTGCACTGGTAATCCTGGCCACACCAGTCGGTGCTATGCGCGATCTCCTGCATATGATGGCGCCATATCTCGCTGCAGATACGGTCGTCACCGATGTCGCCAGTACGAAGGCCCAGGTAACTGCCTGGGCAGAGGAATTGCTTCCACAACATGTGACATTTATCGGTGGTCATCCACTCGCTGGCAAAGAACTCTCTGGTCCTGATGCTGCTGATGGCGATCTATTTAAAGGCTGTGTATACTGTCTCACTCCTACGCCGCGCACTACTGGTACGGCTATCGAGCTGCTGACAACGTTGATCAAGCGGCTGGGTGCGCGCGTGATGTTTCTCGATCCGGCGGAACATGATGGGCTGGTGGCCGGCATTAGCCATCTCCCTTTCCTGCTGGCAACTGCGTTGGTGAATACCGTGGCGAGCAGTCCAACCTGGCCTGACATGGCAGTGCTGGCTGCCAGTGGCTTCCACGATACAACCCGTCTGGCCTCAGGCAATACTGAGATGTATCGCGATATCTGCCTGACCAGCCGCAATGCAATTGTGCAGTGGCTTGATCGCTATACTGAGACCCTCCTGGCGCTCCGCGATCGTATCGCCAGACGTGATGCTGGCATTGCCGATGATTTTGCACGGGCACGGGCCACGCGTGAATCCTGGCTGAATAACCGTGGTTTGCGGAAATAAAGGTTAAGAAGGGTAGCTTTTTCGGCTTTCTATGGTACAATATCTTCTAAGGCCATAACTCAGTTCGACTCTTCCGCTGATAGAGTAAGCATGTGTGGGAGCGGGTGATGGGATTCTTCCGTAGTTATACCCCCCAAGAAACCTGCACAGCCCTGTGGCGCTTTTTGCTCTGTTCATGCGGGCGAACGAGGAACTTCAACAGTGCGCTCCGCCGTGGTGGCTTTTATTGAGGTGTCAGGAGCGAAGAAGGAGCAAGTATGAGCCGGTATAGCGCAATAACCGGGTGGGGCAAGTATCTTCCCAAACAGGTTTTGACGAACGCCGATCTCGAGCGCATGGTAGAGACCTCTGATGAGTGGATTGTGACGCGCACAGGAATACGCGAGCGCCGGATTGCTGGTCCTGAGGAGACAACCTCCTTCATGGCTATAGAGGCAGCTCGCCAGGCGCTGGAAGTCGCAAATATAGCGGCCCCAGATCTGGATCTGATCATTGTTGCCACCTCGACTCCAGATTATCTGGTGCCGTCATCTGCCTGCCTGGTGCAGGACGCCCTCGGGGCGCGTTGTGGCGCATTTGATCTGCAAGCCGTGTGCAGTGGCTTTGTTTATGCACTTTGCATCGCTCATCAGTTTATTGTTGCAGGTACTGCTCAGCATGTGCTGGTCATCGGTTCTGATACCTTTACCCGCCTGATTGACTTCTCTGACCGCAATACCTGTGTGCTCTTTGGCGATGGGGCAGGTGCGGTTGTTCTCTCTGCCAGTGATCGCCCTGGTGGCCTATGCAGCTTTGCACTGGGCTCGGACGGCTCTGGCTATGACCAGCTCTATGTTCCAGCAGGGGGCTCTAAAACGCCCCTGACTCCTGATCTCATCGCCGCACACCAGCAGTTTGTCAAAATGGATGGGCGCGAGATATTCAAGTTTGCCACACGTGTTGTCGCGCCCTCAATCGAGGGGGTAGCCGCACAAGCGGGCATTCCAAAATCAGCTATCGACCTTGTTGTGTTGCATCAAGCGAATATCCGCATTATTGATGCCGCCGTAAAACGATTGGGTATTGATCCGGCAAAGGTATTTGTCAATCTCGACCGCTATGGCAATACGGTTGCTGCATCGGTGCCTGTGGCACTGTGTGAGGCAGCAGAACAGGGCCGGCTCTGGCCAGGCGCATATGTGGCGATAGTCGGATTTGGAGCTGGCCTCACGTGGGGTGCAGCAATCGTTCGGTGGACAGCAGCCATTAAAGGAATTGCACCGGAGGTTCAACTGGCAGAACCGGTAGCTATCCGCTAGCTGGCAGATGTATCTCGCTACCAGGCGGATACAGCACGTACTTAATGCCCTCTTTTTGCATGAGCCGTTGGAAAGCTTCATCAGCCCGGGATAGAGGCAGCGCACCAGTTAACAGAAGGGCTACATTTACCCGACGCCCGGCGATCAAGTCCAGTGCGGTGCTAAAATAATAGGGTGTATGATGGAAGATGCCTAGCAAGGTGACTTCCCCGTAGTGTAATGACTGTGTATCCAGCCGAAAGTGTGTGCCTACAGGGCAGCCACCGAAGAGATTAACGAGTCCGCCGCGGCGCACCATCTGTGCAGACAACTCCCAGGTTTCCGGCGTACCTACAGCCTCAATTACCACATCAGCGCCGCGCCTGCCCTCTGTCAGTTCAAGTACAGCGGCCACCTGGCTGTTGCCGGTGCCGGTCTCGGCAATGTTGATAATGTGATCCGCGCCCAGCCGAGCTGCCGCTGCCAGCCGTTCCGCGCCACGTCCGCAGAGGATTACCTGCGCACCGCGCAGGCGCGCCAGGGCCAGCAGAAGTAAGCCGAGCGGCCCGCTCCCATTGATGACCACAGTGTCTCCAGCGGCGATGTGCGAGGCATCCACACCGTGGAGTGCGCAGGCCAGTGGCTCTGTCAGTGCTGCTTCGGCAAATGACAGGTGATCGGGCAATGGCCAGAGATTTTGCTGGACGATCCGTTCAGGCACCAGGAGATATTCTGCATAGGCTCCCTGAAGCATCAGGAGATCGTCGCACAGGCTCTGCCGGCCACGGCGGCAGTAGTAGCACTGGTTACACGGTGCAGAATTTGCCACCACTACGCGATCCCCCTCGCGCCAGCGGCTGACCCCCGCACCGACCATGGCGATAGTTCCCGCGGCCTCATGCCCAAAGATAAACGGCGTCTGTTTCATCAGAACTGGGTGCCCACGACGATACATCTTCAGATCGGTACCGCAGGTTGTTGCAGCTCCAACATGCACCACAACTTCGCCTGGTGCGGGCTCCGGTACAGGAATCTCTTCCACCCGCATATCCATAGGAGCATATAGCAGAGCTGCGATCATCTTCACAGTGATACCTCCGGTAGCCCTACAACACGTTGCCAGAAGCAGGAGCGATGAGATGGAATTGCGCAGAGCTTGCGAAGTTCACCCCCCAGTTGCCCCAAATACTCACGCAACCGGCAAAGTAAACCAGAATCGACTCCCTTGCCCTGCCTCGCTCACAACACCAATCTGCCCGCCCTGTCCCTCTACCAGCGCTTTCGTAATCGCTAATCCTGGTCCTGACCCGCCGTGCTCACGTGACCGTGAACGTTCTGCGCGCCAGAACCGCTCGAACACGTGTGGCAGATCCTCTGGCGCCATCCCAGGACCGGTATCCTCCACTGAGATCCGCAACTGTTCCCTGGTACGCTTGGCAGGTGCAGCTGCTGGATCGCGTTTTGTGGCTGGGGACCGGTGCTTTGCCTGAAGCGTAATTTGACCACCTGCGGGCGTATAGCGTAGCGCATTGGCCAGCAAGTTGTGGATGATCTGGCCCAGCCGGTCTGCGTCTGCCATTGCCGGTGGCAGGGTATCTGGTGCCGCTACATTGATGGTAATGCCATAGGCCGTTGCCGGTTCTTCAAACAGGGCCTTCATCCGTGCCAGGATCGGTCCAACAGCAGCTGGTCGCAGCGTAAGCTGCAGTTGACCGGCCACGGCTTGTGCCAGTTCATGGAGATCGCTGATCAGCCGCTTTAAGATCAGTGTCTCATCAGAGAGCGTGGCAATCTCGGCCTTTTCCAGCGGGTAGATATCATCTAGAATCGCTTGCAGATTCCCTTGCAGCACACTTACGGGCGTGCGCAGCTCATGGGCGACATCTGCCACCATATGGCGGCGAAGTGTTTCTGCCTCTTGCAAGTGTGCGGCCATCTCATTGAACGCCTGCGCCAGATTGACGACCTCCTCCGTCCCCTTGATAGGAACACGCTGATTCAGATCTTCCTGCGTGATTCGCCGCGTTGCGACGGCGAGCTGGTCCAACGGGGCCACCAGCCCGCGCGCAATGAGCAGGCCCAGCAAGATTCCCAGGATCCCTGCGATTAACCCAGCCTGCACCAGCGTTTGATTGATCTGGTTCAAAAAATTCTGTGCAAGGGCCGATAAACCAATCTGGTCCGGCGTGCGCACTAGCAGATAGCCGACGATCCGATTTTGTACCGTAATTGGCACTGCTCCGGCCAGATCCGGTGCTGAGAGGTGTGCTGCCACTGGTTGACCCGATCCGTGATAGACCACGTTCCCCGCGGCGTCGGTGAGGATACAGGGGAGCGGGTGTGGCTCTCCATCTGGTCTTGGATCATACCCAGACCCGGCATTGGGCCCATATCCGTAATAGCCATTGGTTCCATTGCTACCAATACCGGGAACAGAGGTAGCCGCGAAAACGCTACCGACACCTTTCCATGAGCCATGCTGGCTGTAGTATGTGCTGAGTTGTGCCACCAGCCCGGAATCTATAACGCTATTCTGTACGACAAAGCTGCGAAACTGGCTGTTCACCTGGCGGTTCGTAAGTACCGCGACGAGCGCGATTCCCATCAAGACGACCAGACCAAACCCCAGGGAGAGCCGGACCCAGAGCTTATTCATACCGTTCCTCCATCCATGGCCGGTAGCTCGCTGTACAGCCGATAGCCAATGCTATAAACCGTCTGAATATAAGCTGGATTGCCGGGATCCGGCTCGATCTTCTTGCGCAAGTTTTTGATGTGGCTGTCTAGCGTCCGCTCCAGTCCCTCAGAGGAATACCCCAGCGCCTTCTCCAGGAGCTGGAGACGGGTGAAGGCGTGGCCCGGATTCTCCAACAAGACCCGCAAAATCTCGAATCCGGTCGGCGTCGTCTCGATTGGTTGGCCATCCACCGTGACCTCGTGACGGTCCAGGTCCATGCGCAGCCCACCGATTTGCAGAATACGCGCTGGTGCCAGCCCACCCGTGGAGCGCCGCAGCACTACGCGCACCCATGCGATGACCTCACGTGGATTTAATATAGTCGTCTGCCCCCAGTTCCAGCCCGACAATCTTATCCGTATCTTCAACTCGCGCCGTAAGCATCACAATGGGAATATTGGCCAGCTTGGGATCTCCTCGCACGATACGGGTGATCTCCCAGCCATCGCGATCTGGCAGCATTAAATCCAGAATCACCAGGTCTGGACGCTCGCTACGAATAAGGGGGAGGGCAGTCGATCCATCAGCCGCTGTCAGTACCTGATACCCTGCCTGATTCAGGTATGACTGGACCAGCCCCAGCAGTTGCTTATCATCATCTATTACCAGAATACGCTGCTTTACCATTGAGCCTTCCCTTTTGGCTCAGCCTGTTTCTTTCTCTCACTGCTCCTGTTGAGCGTGCCCAGGAAGAGGTGAAGCCAATCATCCACATTATACCCCAAAATTCCTAGAAGCGACCTGCAATATCAGCCCGTCAGAGCTGATATTGCAGGTCGGTACCAAACACACCGGTACGATCCCGCTGGCCAGGTAATGAAGCGTACCCTATTGTGTACTGGTTGTGCTGCTAGGGTTGGTCTGGCTCGGCGTGTTCCCACTCATGTTTGGGCAATTTCTGAATGGGAGGGTCTCATTCAGCCAGGTATTTACAGCCGTTTTCAGATCGGTAAGCATAGTGCTTGCCTGTGCCTGGGTAATCAGCCCATTGGCTACTTCCATCTTCAACACCGCCGCCTCGTCGGCAAGAAAGGCGTTCGCGATAGAGCTTGTCGATACCCTGTGCGCTGCCGCCACCTGGGCTATCGTCTGACCGTTCTGCAGATCGGTGATCAGTGTGCTTCTGCTAATCCCTATTTTGTTTGCCGCAACCGTGATCAGTGTATTCAGATACCCGCCAGGCTGCACACCAGCAACGGCGGTAGAACTGCTGGCAAACCCCGCATAGAAACCTGGGCCAAAGCCTGAGTTCACATTACCGGCAGCAACAGGTACAATCACAGCCGAACCTGAGCTGGCCACAGTGCTCGCCGACGACCGCTGTGCGAGCACCAGCGGTGTAATCAGGATAGCGACTACTAGGGTAAATGCTATCCCTGCCAGAATCAGCTATTTGCGATACTTCATCGTTTTCCTCCTTGCAGAAAAACCTTGCTCTCCTCATCAGCGTCTTCGGTTAGTGATTGGTGCAGCGGAGATACTCCCTTGCACCGGTCTTGGTGTAGCCCCAGGTTATGGAAGAGTTGTGGAGAAGGATGGGAGAAGTGATGCAACGATGACTGCCGAGTAGGAGGGGTAGAGAAAACAGGCTTTTCAGGGACACGAACAAGATATAACCGGTCTTTTCTCTCCAGCCCGATAGGACTGGCCACATCGTCCAGTAAAGCTATCGAGCTACTTCATGAAACCATTCCTGGCACCCTGTCTTTGCCGTTTGACGCAACAGGCGCTGCCGTGATACCTTACTAGTGTATCGGCAACGATGCCGACTCTGCAAAATGAGGTACCGGCGACGATATTGCTACAAAGTACATTATCCGTTAAGTTGAGAATCGCCTCAATTACTGAGTGCTCATCCCAAGGGCGAGCATGCCTGAAGCAATCCTTACAGCAGCAGAACAGTTATATCCCCATGTCGCAGCCCAATTGTCGTGAGCGCTGGCCTTCTTGGATGAGAGATAACACATGTGCTGAACATGTTCCAGGATTAATAAGCGGATGAGGGGAAGCTTATGTACGACCTCAAAACCTTCTACGGACCTAATGCAGGTTATGTGCTTGAGCTGTATGAGCGTTATCGGCAGGATCCGGCATCTGTTGATGCTGACATCCGTGCCATTTTCGATAAATGGTCTCCAGAAAGTCAGCTAGCGTCAGATGACACCGCTGGTAAAGGGCCGCTCTCCGTCCGCAAAATTGTCGCGGCTGTGGCGCTGGCTCATTCCATTCGCGAGCGTGGTCACCTGGGTGCACATCTTGATCCCCTGGGGACCCCACCGCTCGGCGATCCGGCGTTGCTTCCGGGAACCCATGGCCTTCGTGATGAGGATCTTGAGCAGCTCCCCGCGATAATTGTCGGCGGACATGCTGCTGAGGGGGCACGAAACGCGCTCGAGGCCATTACGAAGCTCCGGGCCATGTATTCTGGAACCATCAGTTACGAATTCGATCACGTAAAGAGCCCCATTGAACGCGGCTGGCTTCGTGATGCAGTAGGGTTGCAACTGTTTCACCAGACTCCTTCCCCGGATGAACGGCGTAAACTGCTGCGAAGGCTCACCCAGGTTGAAACATTTGAGCGATTCTTGCACCGGACATTTCCTGGGCAAAAGCGTTTCTCAATCGAAGGTGCGGATGTTTTGGTCCCGATGCTTGATGCTATCATTCTGGGGGCAGCGAGGGCGGGAACCCGCGAGGTCATTATTGGTATGGCCCATCGTGGCCGGTTAAATGTGCTGGCACATATACTTGAGAAACCTTATACAGCAATTCTGGCTGAATTCGAACATGGCAAGCGCACAGCGGCAATTTCCATGTCTGATAGCTCTGATATGGGTTGGACTGGTGATGTCAGGTATCACCTGGGTGCCGAACAAGTTCTGGGCGAAAGTACATCTGTCAACCTGAAAATCACGTTAGCTCCCAATCCAAGCCACCTGGAGTTCGTCAATCCGGTCATCCAGGGTATGACACGGGCTTCACAGGAGAAGCGCGATCTTCCTGGGGCGCCAGAGCAGGATGTGGATCATACGTTGCCTATCCTGATCCATGGTGATGCGGCCTTTCCCGGTGAAGGCATTGTTGCCGAAACTTTGAACCTCTGGCACTTACGTGGCTACTGGGTCGGTGGCACAATCCATATCATCCTGAACAATCAACTGGGTTTTACGACCGAGCCAGAAGATAGCCGGTCTACGCCCTTCGCCAGTGATCTCGCGAAAGGGTTTGGGATCCCTATCATTCACGTGAATGCTGATGATCCGGAGGCCGCTATCACAGCCGTGCGGCTGGCTCATGCCTATCGCGACCGGTTCCATAAGGATGTGCTTGTCGATCTGGTGAGCTATCGTCGCTGGGGGCACAATGAGGGTGATGATCCCTCATTCACGCAGCCGCGTATGTACGAGATTATTCGCCAGCACCCGACAGTACGAGAAATTTATGCCCGCAAACTCGAACAAGAGGGGGTTATCTCACCAGCAGATGCTGATACGATGGTCAAGGAGGCGACGAGAGTTCTGGAGGAGGCGAAGCGCCAGGTTGATAGCGGCCTGCAAGATGTTGAGCCGGAGGAACCAGATGAATTAAATGGGCGTTATCTGGAGGTTCCACCACCGTTATCTGCCGAGCAGCTAAGTGCGTTCAATAACCAGATATTGACCTGGCCGGCGAACTTCTCACCGAATACGAAACTGGCACGCTTACTGAAACGCCATTTAACCACATTGGGCCCAGAAGGTGGCATTGATTGGGGACAGGCTGAGGCACTGGCTTTTGCTTCTATTCTCGCAGCTGGTATACCGATTCGCCTGACCGGCCAGGACACAGAGCGCGGAACGTTTAGTCACCGCCACGCGGTGTTACATGATGAGCGGACTGGTGCTACCTATATCCCGCTTCAGCATTTATCTGAGGCTCGCGCCTCATTTTCTATATTTAATAGTCCGCTCTCTGAAGCAGCAGTGTTGGGCTTCGAGTATGGCTACAGCGTTCATGCGCCAGACTCGCTGGTATTATGGGAGGCCCAGTTTGGTGACTTTGCTAACAGTGCTCAAGTGATCATTGATCAGTTCATTGCCTCAGGCCGGGCAAAATGGCGGCAGAAGTCTTCGCTGGTGCTGCTGCTGCCTCATGGCTATGAAGGACAGGGACCAGAACATTCGAGCGCACGATTGGAGCGCTTCCTGCAGCTTTCTGCTGGCGGAAACTGGCGCGTAGCGAACTGTTCTACCGCAGCTCAGTACTTCCACCTCCTGCGGCAGCAGGCATTTCATTTGAAGCGCAACCCGCGGCCGCTAGTATTGATGACGCCGAAGAGCCTGCTCCGCCATCCCCTTTCAGCAGCCAAACTCGAGGATCTGACACAGGGGACATTCCAGCCGGTCATTGATGACAAGATGGCTCTCGCTCATCCCGAGGCCATCAGGCGATTAGTACTTTGTACGGGAAAAATTGCTATAGATCTGCTTGCACACGAGGGACGCGCTGAGGCTCAGGATTTAGCTATCGTACGGGTAGAGTTGCTTTATCCTCTTCCAGAAAGTGAGTTAAGGCAGGTACTTGCCAACTATCGCAATCTGCGCGAAGTAGTTTGGGTGCAGGAGGAGCCGCGCAATATGGGGGCCTGGAGCTATATGTGGCCACATCTGCTCGCGCTTCTTGAAGCGATGGATAGCAATATCGAACTCCAGGTGATTGCACGCCCCGAACAGTCGAGCCCTGCTACCGGGCTTGTCGATCTCTATCAAGCAGAGCAGCAGCAGATTATTACAGCAGCCATCAGCGGTCAGCCATCAGCGTTTAGGTATTCGCCCCCTTCGCACGGTCGTAGAATAAGCGCAGCAAGAGAGGTTGGGGCTGAGAGCTGATGGCTGACCGCTGAAAGCTAATGGAGGAGCATATGGCCAGTGAAATTCGTGTCCCGCCATTAGGGGAATCGGTTGTTGAGGCAACAGTTGGAAAGTGGCTAAAACATGAGGGCGATGCTGTTGAGGCCGGCGATGTGCTCGTAGAACTGGAGACCGATAAGGTCAATATCGAGGTGAGCGCCCAGCAGAGCGGTGTTTTACAACGAATCGCCAGGAAGGAGGGCGATGTCGTTGCAATTGGTGAGGTGCTCGGCACCATCGGCGACGAGGCAAGTGCGCAGGCCCCGGCCAGGCAGCAGCCTGCCGGAGGGGTCCGGGCACCTGCGGAGCAACAACCAGCAGCGCAGGTGCCGGCCGGGCGTCAGCCCACGCCAGTGGCCCCGGCGCCCGCGGAGCAGTTTGCCCAGCCGGCAAAGGCGGTTGAGAAGAGATCCAGGGAGACTGAAAGGGAAGAACAGCCAGCGGCATCTCCGCTGGCTCGCCGCATTGCGGCTGAGCATAATGTTGATCTTGCTCAAGTGCAGGCCAGTACACCACATGGACGCGTAACGAAAGAGGATGTCCTCAGCTATCTCGAACAAAAGGCCGCTGTGCAGCAACCGCTACAACCCCCGACCGAGCCGCCATCGGCTCCTCCTCAGCCTGTTGGCACTCCGCCTTCACCACAGGCAGAAGCAGAAAGACTGGAGCGTGCTCTGTCCCCTGTGATGCCAGAAGCCGTGCCGGCAGGACGCGAGGAGCGAATTCGGCTTTCGCGCCGGCGGCAGACCATTGCCCAGCGACTGGTGGAAGCGCAGCATACCGCTGCTATGCTCACCACCTTCAATGAGATTGACATGAGCGCAGTTATGGAGATACGGAGCCGATACAAAGAAATGTTTAAGGAGCGCTATGACGTATCCCTGGGCTTCATGTCGTTCTTTACCAAAGCAGCGGTCAGTGCGCTCAAGGCTTTTCCGCAATTGAACGCTGAAATTCAAGGGAATGAGCTGGTACTGAAATACCACTATGATATCGGTATCGCTGTAAGCACAGATGAAGGATTGGTTGTGCCAGTGCTTCGCGATGCTGACCACAAGAGTTTTGCGGAGATCGAGCGCGAAATTGCCGATATGGCCCGGCGTGCACGCGAGGGTAAACTGACCCTTGCGGAGCTACAGGGAGGTACATTTACGATTACCAATGGTGGTGTATTTGGCTCTCTGCTTTCAACTCCTATCCTGAACGGGCCACAGGCAGGCATTTTGGGCATGCATAAGGTTGAGCAACGTCCAGTGGTTGTCAACAATGAGATAGTAATCCGCCCGATGATGTATGTGGCACTCTCCTATGACCACCGTATTGCAGATGGTCGCGAGGCTGTGCAGTTCCTGGTGAAAGTGAAGGAGCTCGTGGAGGATCCAGTAGCGTTGCTGCTGGAAGGATAGTGTGAAGACGGAGGATATCATGCCAAGAAATGTGACAATGCCCCAGCTGGGCGAGTCTGTGGCTGAGGGCACTATCGGCCGCTGGATCAAGCATGAAGGCGATAGAGTTGAGAGGGACGAGCCTATCGCTGAGATCATCACTGATAAGATCACCGCCGAACTGCCCTCACCATTCGCAGGCCGCCTGATCAAGATCCTGGTTCCCGAGGATAGTCGGGTGGCAGTCGGCACACCTATTGCCCAGATTGAAGAGCAGGTCACCAGTGCAGTAGAACAGTCTCTGGAAGCACCGGCGTGGAAAGAGCAACAGGAGGTGTTAGCAGCGGCCACGGCGCCATTGCCTAGACAAGCCCTGATCGAGGAAACGAGCATGACTACGGATAGGGTGAATGCGGCTGCTGACACGCGTCAGCAGCCGCGTTATGGTGGGATGCAAACCAGCGAGCATGTAGATGGGAAGCGCCAACGTCTCTCTCCACTGGTGCGCCGACTGGCTCGCGAGCATCAGATCGACCTAGCACAGATTCCTGGTACCGGCCTGGGGGGCCGTATCCGGAGAGACGATGTGTTGCATTATCTGGCACAGCGCGAGCGCCAGATAGCCTGGCCGGCTCCAATACCGGTGGCACAGCCGGCTGTAACGCAACCGGCGGCTGTGCAGCCATCTGCTCCTATGCCGGCGATTGCCTTGGCTGAAGGGGATCAGGTCATACCCATGAGTGATCTGCGCCGGGCTATGATAGAGTCCCTGGTGCGTAGCAAAGACGTACCGCAGGCTGTGTCAATTATTGAGATTGACATGACGAACATCGTTACATGGCAGGAGCAGTATCGCTCTGGTGTGGGAGCGCGCGAAGGTGTCAGTATCGATTATGTTCCTTTCGTGATGAGGGCCATAGTGGCAGGCCTCAAGCAGTTCCCTCAACTCAATTCCATTTGGGCAGGTGATCAGATCGTCTTGAAGAAGGATATCCATCTAGGCGTGTCTGTCACCACAGATGAGGGATGGATCACACCGGTGATCCGGCAGGCTGATAAACTAAATGTGCTGGGTCTGGCTCGCGCCATCGCGGATCTCACCCAGCGTGCACAAACTGGCAGACTCACGATAGCGGATATCCAAGGCGGCACCTTTACAGTGAACAATCCCGGCCCCTTTGGCACATTGCTCTCGGCATCGGCCATCAGTCATCCGCAGGTGGCTGCCCTGACCATGGATGCGATAGTGGAGCGACCGATAGCCGTGAGCCGAATGATTGGTATCCGCCCAATGATGTATCTCTGTCTATCCTTTGACCAGCGTGTTGTTGATGGAGCTATCGCCGGTAAGTTTCTGAAATTCACCAAAGACCGGCTGGAAGGCCCGGTGCCAGGTATCTACGACTGATACCTGTCAATTAATGAGCTGGAGAGGACTTTACAAAAGTTTGGCTTCCTCAGGACGTCTGTCTCCTGCCATCACCTTTTCTCCCCCCGCTAGGCAGGCCATGAAGGCTTCTGTGACGTGTGGTAGCTGCCCATCGTATATAATTGAGAAGGAGGGATCATAGAGCAAAACTGAACAAGGAAAGAAGAGGGCGTCCTTTATGAATGCCTACGAGCAGTTAGGAGCTATCCGCGAGCGTCTGGAGCAGCAGGGAGCGCATGAAGACACAATTGAGATGATCGATCGCCTGATAGAGCGTGCAGCAAGCGAGAAAGATAGTCATATTCCAGTCACCCAGCTGGCGATGGTACGGCATATGCTCAGGCAACGTGAGGTCATCGATAATACGTATATCTACGACGATTTGCAGGACCTCATCCATACAATCGAGCGAACGCCACAAGAAGTGCGACCGGCATGGGAGGATGCGGAGCGCCGACCCAAGCCGCGTTCGTACTATCGGCAACTCAAGGAGCGATCTAAGAGCAAAGGGCGACCTTAAGGCAGGGCGAGGCGCTTTTTTCTCCCTGCGAGCGGCTCACGAGCACAGGCAAAAATTGTGCTACAATTATCTCGGTGATACGTATACTATAATGAGAGCCAGATCCATATCTGGCGTTTCGCTAGCGTATCGCATGAGATGGGAAGCGGAGTGGCTCTTCCGCTAAGGAGCAAAATAATGGCACGACGACCTACCTGGTATAAAAGGGACCTACAGCTCTCTGCCCGTATGGTCCTAACCATGTTCCTGTTGGGAGCAGTCTATACGGTCTTTTTGATCATACTCTGGCAGGTGTTTCGCCTGGGTCTGGCCCCATTGATTGTGATCGCCCTCGTGTTGGTGGGTGTCCAGTACTTCTTTGCTGACAAAATCGCCCTGGCTGCAATGGGTGCGCGTGTAGTTAGCGAGCAGGAAGCACCACAGCTCCATGCTATAATTGCCCGCCTGGCACAACAAGCGAATTTGCCCAAGCCGAAAGTGGCGATAGTCGATACCAGCCTGCCAAATGCCTTTGCTACTGGACGGAGTGCAAGGAGCGCTGTTGTTTGTGTAACTACTGGCCTGCTTAATCGGCTAGATATAGCCGAGCTGGAGGCAGTTCTGGCACATGAGCTGACTCATATTATCAACCATGATATGGCCGTGATGACCATCGCCACCTTCATCTCCATGGTTGCATCGCTCATTACGAACTCGTTCATGTGGGGCGCCTTCTATGGCGGATACGGATATGGGCGGCGAGATCGCGAAGGTGGCAGCGCGATCATGTTTGTCTATCTGATCTCTGTCCTGGTATATGTGATCAGCTTCTTGCTCATCCGGGCACTCTCTCGCTATCGCGAGTATGCCGCAGACCGTGGCTCTGCGCTGATCACCGGGGCTCCAGCAAATCTGGCCGCGGCGCTGATGAAGATTGAGAGCGCGATCAAGAGTGGGCGCATTCCAGAGCGTGACCTCCGTCAGGCGCAGGCAGTGAGTGCGCTGTTCATTTTCCCGGCGGTCAGGCACAATTCGATAGCAGAGCTATTCTCGACCCATCCATCGCTGGAGCACCGTATCGCGCGGTTGCAGGCAATGGAGCGCCAGATGGAGCGCGCCCGGTAGTTTTGATGCAATGAGTAGGGGATCGGATGCGGCGCAGGGAACCTTTCCTTGCGCCGCACCTTCCTAATTTTTTATCTCTATCCCTCGGTAACTCTGGCAAGTGAAGCCTGACTCTTGAACAGCCGGTAACAGCCGGTCCAGGCTCGCGATGCAGGCACAGATAGAGTAAAGGATGTGTGCATGGGGTTTCTCGATGCGATCTTTGGGCGGCAACGGCCCATCCGTCCCAGCGAGGAGCGGCTCTTCGCCATCTCAACTGCTGAGCTCACTTTGAGGACGAGTCTACAACTCCAGGCGGGAAATATTGCCGGTATCTGTTTCCAGGCGGTAGCCTCATCGCCATTTAAACAGATCCTGGCAGATCTTAATCAATTAATGCAGGTAACTGCACGGGATGGCACAGTCACTGCACGGCCCTATGAAGATGCTCTGGGCTATAAATGGATTCTCCTGGAGAGCAGCGATTTTCAGACCCTGGTGGCGACTATCCATATGGTCAGCCAGACATTGCTGGAGCAGGGATACGGCGAGCAGTTGCTGGCAGCAGTTTTCCGTTTCAACGATGAGGATGGCCGACCAGTCTACTGGATTTATAATTATAAACGGGGCAAGTTTTATCCTTTTGTACCACGTCCTGACTCTCACAGCCATCGTCGGGACAACGCTGAGGAACTCCGCTTAAGTGCAGCTATGGACAGAGAGTTGCCCATAGAGCCGGAGCTCGAACGCTGGTATGCTCTGTGGGATCTGCCGTTCTAGATCTCAGGGCTGTGCAGAGTGGCAATATGCTCATACGATCAGTGTGCCCATGGCGCATGCCACCACGATGTTTATATCAGGCAATGAAAAGCTTCTCCCCTACTGCTATTTCTTTTGGCCATGACAGATAAATAGCTAATCTGCTGGGAGGAGCACCGATTCTCCTCCAACGTAATCCCCAGATTGCCTGATGTTTACGCCTGTATAGGTGAGTGTTCTACCTGCTCAAGAATGCGTTGTGCCTCTTGCAGTGTCATATCTGGGGCAGGAACGACTAGATTTGAGGGTACCAGTTCTGAATGTGGAACAACCGTGCCATTTGTCTTGATGAAGTCGATCAACTGCGCCAGCAGAGTGCTGAACGCCTGCTCATCGTTCTTTTCAGTTGCTTCAAGGAGACGGTTGTCGAGTTCACTAATGACTGCCATCGACTCGTCTGGTATGCGATATTGGTTATCTGTCAGGATACGCACAATCATCAATTGTCCTCCACCTTCCCACCTGCATGCAGGTGACACATAGTCAGGCTCTGCCTGGCTCTAAGCTGGCTCACTTAACGATCGATGATGTTATATTCCAGACTAATTGCCACCTGGTAATTGACGCTGCTGGTTAGGCTGCTGGATCTGTAATTGCTGCTTGAGCGCCGCTAACTGGTCTTCAACAGCCTGTCTGTTACTGATGTCAGCAAGCTGACGTTCAATATAGTCACCACCGCCAGGACCAATCTGTGTGACGTCTTGTAGGGCGCCCTGCTCAAGTAGCTGATCCATGGCCTGTGCGCGTGCCTGCATGTTCAGCACCTTATCCTGTGCGCGTTGCACAGCCAGGTTGACATCGGCCATCTCCTCAGAGAGACCTGTTATTGACTCCTGAATCTTGACCTGAGCCTGAGCGGCGCTATATTGAGCCTTAACCATCTCCTTCTGTGTGCGGAACGCCTCGACGCGCGCTGAGAGTCGCTGCTCCATCTCTATGAAATGCTGCTGCTGTTGCTTGAGCTGGGCGATCTGCTGTTCAAAGCCGCTGATCTGGTTGCTCAGCAATTGTTTGCGCTCGAGCGCAGCTCGTGCCAGGTCCTCACGCCCGGCCATAAGTGCCTGACGTGCCTGATTATCCAGCCGGTCCATTTGCGCGACAATTTGCGCCTGCTGAAGTTCAAGGCGCTTCTCGCTGGTCACGATATCAGCGATGCTGCGCCGGACATTTTGTAGCTGCTCAAGTTGCTTTTGATAAGAATAGTCAAGAGTCACCGCTGGATCTTCCGCCCGGTCAAGTATCGAGCTAATAACTGATTTGATATACGTGGAAAGTCGTGAAAAAACGCCCATGTTTGAGCCCTCCTCCGGAGCGACTATGTGCCAGTACTGCCCCCTGTTAAGCAGTGAGTAAAGAAGCTTTCGTTCTTCTCACCCTTAGCCAGTGGATCTCTTGATTATGCTCGTACTTGCATGATACATCTGAGCATATGACACCGTCAAACCAGATGCATGGCTAGCCACGAATCAGCCTTATAACCTCATCCCGCTTCTCTTCCATCAGCGCGCGTGTGTCTGCTTCGAGATTCAACCTGAGGAGCTTTTCCGTGTTTGAGGGGCGCAGGTTGAACCACCAGGTTGGGTACGATACCGTTAAGCCATCGAGATGATCAATCTGAGCATCGGCATAGTGATGCTCGATCGCCTTAAGTGTGCCGGCAATATCCTCAACTGCAAAGTTGATCTCACCACTGCGGAATCGAGTATCTAGCGGAGCGATCAGCTCAGAAAGAGGCTTGTTCTCTATCGAGACGAGCTCCAGCACAAGGAGAAAAGCGATAAGCCCGGAGTCGGCAAACCAGTTATCGCGATAGTAGAAATGGCCAGAGTGCTCGCCCGCAAAGATGGCGTTCACCTCACGCATCTGCGCTTTGATGAAAGAGTGACCCACGCGGCTACGGATAGCCCGTCCACCAGCGCGCTCGATCAATTCCGGGACGCTACGTGAGCAAATGGCATTGTAAAGAATGGTGCTGCCTGGGTGCTTCCGCAGCAGGTTGAGAGAGACCAGTGCGGTCACGATATCTCCGCCAATCGCCTGAGCACGCTCATCCACAAGAAACATACGATCGGCATCTCCGTCGAAGGCCACGCCAAGGTCAGCATGATGTTCGCGCACCGCTTGCTGCAGATCGACGATATTCTGCGGCTCCATAGGGTTGGCCGGGTGATTGGGAAAACGACCATCCAGCTCAAAATAAAGCGGCACGATTTCACAGGGTAGATGTGCAAAGACCTTGGGTACAATGATCCCGGCCATGCCATTGCCAGCGTCAATGGCGATTTTGAGCGGACGAATCTTTGTTCTATCAATGAATGAGAGCACATGCTTGACATAATCATCAGTTATGTCGCGCTTGATGATCGCTCCTTTGCGCCCAGCGGGCGGGAAGTCGCCGGATATAGCCAGGTCGCGAATCTGCTGGAGACCGCTATCTGCGCTCAAGGCTATCGCTTGTTCCCGACAGATCTTCATGCCGTTATACTGGGCAGGGTTATGAGAGGCAGTGATCATGACGCCGGCAGGGTAGCCGAACTTCCCAACAGCGAAGTACAGCTCATCGGTGGTCGTCAGCCCCAGATCAATGGCGTCTGCGCCCTGATCGGTTATGCCACGCATCACGGCCTGTGCGAGTTGCGGTGAAGAGATACGCATGTCATGCCCAATGGCAACCTGATTTGCCTGGAGAAACGTGACCATACCACGACCAATGCGGTAGGCGGTATCTTCATCCAGTTCGGAAGGATAAATGCCACGTATGTCATAAGCTTTAAAAATTGCAGGATTGACCATAGGTTTGTGTTACCTCCATCCAACTGCCTGTCTGGACTGCTTATCTGGTGCTAAAGGAGTGCGGCAAAGCTATTACCAGTGTCGAGAGGGCCAACATGAAATGCTTCGGCAATGGTCGCGCCAAGGTCTGCAAATGTGGACCTCGTGCCCAGGTTAATGTTTGCACAGAGATGCTTGCCATAGCCAAGCAGCGGCACACACTCACGGGTATGATCGCTGCCAGGAGCGGTGGGATCAACGCCATGGTCTCCTGTGATGAAGAGTACATCATCAGGACGCATCTGTTGTCGTACTGTTCCGATCCACCGGTCAATTGCCTGTAAGGCGCGAGCGTAACCATATGGGTCGCGGCGATGTCCCCAGAGCTGGTCACATTCTACCAGGTTGACAAAAAGCAGGCCACGAAAATCGTGTTGAATCCATCGCAGAGCTGCGGCCATGCCCTCATCGTTAGTACCGGTATGCTCGCTCTGGGTAATACCGCGCCCCGCAAAGAGATCTTCAATCTTGCCAATGGCGATAACATCATAGCCGTGCGCGCGCAATTTGTCTAGCAGAGTGGGAGCTGGCGGAGCTAGCGAGAAGTCACGGCGGCGCGAGGTGCGCCGAAAGTTACCTGGCTTCCCGGTAAAAGGACGTGCAATGACGCGCCCAACAGCATGTTCACCGGTCAGAAGATTGCGGGCGATCTGACAGATCTGGTACAGTTCTTCGACGGGGATGATTTCTTCGTGTGCAGCAACCTGGAAGACGCTGTCAGCAGACGTGTAGATGATGGGGCAGCCAGTGCGCATGTGCTCTTCCCCGAGCTCCTGGATGATTGCTGTGCCAGAAGCAGCAACATTGCCCAGCACCCTGCGCCCAATAGCTTGCTCAAAACGTTCCACAAGATCGGCCGGAAATCCCTGTGGATATGTAGGCAGCGGCCTCGTGAGGATAACACCGGTTATTTCCCAATGCCCCGTCGTACTATCTTTGCCGGCGCTCCGCTCGATCATGCGACCAAAGATACCTTCAGCCCTAGAAGTAGGGGGCGTCCCATGGATGGGTGTGATGTTCCCCAGGCCCAATCGCCCCATTTCGGGCAGCACCAATCCGCCAACGGCGGTGGCGCAATGTTCCAGGGAGCTGGCTCCAGCGTCGCCATATGCAGCGGCATCAGGAGCATCGCCTACGCCTACGCCATCCAGCACGACAAGGATGACACGTGCCAATGGTGTGACCATATTGGTTTCTTTCAACTCCAGCCTTTTGGATTATAGGCCTCGCAGGCGCACATAGCGGGGAAGCGGTTCGCCGATAAGCGGCAGAGCATAGTTACAGAATGCCTCGGTCATGCCAGTGCCTGATGCGTCAATGAACTCGTCGGGCAAGAGACGTTGGGTGTTGGCCACACTCGCCAGATCTACCAGCCCTGTTTCACATGCATAGCGTGGGCCAGGATATCGGACAAGCGTAACCATGCGATCGGTCATCCCACGCAATATATAGCGCACTGCCATGCGTCCAACCAGGTAAGCCTCTTCACGGTCAGTTGTCGAGACTGTTGCCGATGACATTCGCTGAAGGTCTCCAGGCTTATCAAAGCGGGTCCGTAATCCTAGCTCTTGCTGCACCAGTGTGGTGAGATATTCTGCTGCTCCACTGATAAGTGGATGGCCGAAAGCGTCGTGTCCACGTGCTCCGACTGCTCCCACAGGTTGCTGCTGTGCGTCGCGAATGTTCTGGGCAACGACGATAATCACAAACCCTATTTGTCGGTAGATTTCCTGGACCTGAGCGAGGAAACGCTCAGCATCAAATGGGCGTTCAGGCAGGTAAACGAGATGCGGTGCGTCTTCGGCACGCTCCTTGCCAAGCGTTGTTGCCCCAGCAAGCCAGCCGGCGTTGCGCCCCATGATCTCGATGATTTTTACCGGATAATGGTCAGGCATAGCTTCGGTGCAGAGTGCGGAGTCCATAGTGGCCAGCGCAACAAAGCGGGCAGCACTGCCATAGCCGGGGCAGTGATCGGTGTGGGGCAGGTCATTATCAATCGTTTTGGGGATGCAGAGCACACGAAGATCGTAGCCGACCTCAGTAGCTACCTGAGCAATTTGATGCGCAGTATCTGCGGAATCATTGCCGCCAATGTAGAGGAAATAGCGAATATTCTGCTGGCGCAATAGCTGCACAATTCGTTGCGCCTCACCAGATTGGAGCTTATAGCGGCTGGAACCCAAAGCCGCTGACGGTGTGTTCATCAGCGCCGACCAGGTACTGGCCGGCTGCTGGCGCAGATCGATGAGATCGCCGGTGAGCACACCTTTGATGCCATAGCGCGATCCAAGAATATCTGTGATTTGCTCATAGCGGCTGGCTTCATGAACGACACCCACGAGGCTGGCATTCATCACCGCCGTTGGGCCTCCTGATTGCCCGAGAAGTAGTTTTCCGTATATAGCTGGTCTCATAGCATAGCAATAGGGCGGAGCTTTTTAACCGCTAGTAAGATTTGATTGGTCAAGGGAGAGAGCTATCGTCTATGCTCCGTGCTTGTCTCCTGGCCTTTATAATACACGGAACCTGCTATAGATCGCAAAGGAAGTGGCAAATCCCGCTTTAGATTCCGCTCTCTCCCATAGAGAAAAGAGAATAGCATGCAGAGGGACGCCACTTCAATCACTGGTTTCCGGCTCACGCTGATCCTCTTGTGTCGCGGTGCGCTGAGCACGAATGATTGCCTCGGGCTGCTGGAGAAAGGCATCAGCGATACGCTCGCGGTGTTTAGGTAAGGTACGCCCTGGCAAAGCATGAGGGGCGAAGTACCTTACCTCGCTGATCTCGGCACTGACCTGTGGTTTTCCCTGAGCCGGATAACAGAGAAAGGTGAGCACTACCTCGTCCTTCTGGGGCTTGGAGTAGACGCCGACAAGGCGCACGATCGCGATCTCTATCCCAATCTCTTCGCGCACTTCGCGGCGCAATGCTTCATCTACTGTCTCACCTCGTTCCATACCTCCGCCAGGGAGGTTCCACCAGCCAATGTCCCGACGCCGGGCCAGCAGTACCTGCCCATCATGGACAATGATGGCAAAAACACCAATGCGGAAGGATCCGGCAGGTTCAGTCATATCGGTCTCCAGCTACATGGTCAGGATTGGCCGTTAGATTTGATAGTCTGGCTCCCAACCCTGCGTTAACTCTTCACGAGGAATCACCGGCCCGCCATGTTTTTGAAGCAGTTCGGCTGGCTTCGCGACAACGATAGAGTCAGGTGGCAGCGATTCCATTACCAGCGCCATCGCGCCGATCTTGCTATTGCGACCGATAGTCACTGGTCCCAGGATCGATGCTCCACACCCAATGGTTACATTGTCTTCAATCGTAGGATGGCGTTTCACGCGGCCATCGCCAGTTCGCCGCCACCAGCCTGTTGCCCCTAGCGTGACTTGATGATAGAGCATGACGTTATCGCCGATTTCGGTCGTTTCGCCAATGACCACACCGGTACCATGGTCAATAAAGAAACGGCGGCCGATACGTGCACCCGGATGAATCTCGATCCCCCCTGTAATCAGCCGCGCCAATTGTGAGATAAGACGTGGAAGCACGGGGACATGGCGCTCATACAGAAAGTGTGCGATACGATGAAGGAGAATCGCATGGAGACCCTGATACATGAGCACTTCAAAGATATTCTTTGCTGCAGGATCTTTTTCAAAGATGACGTCTATGGCATCGGGCCAGCGCGTGCGTTTGCGTGGTGGTTGCTGTTGAGATTGCTGCGTTGTTGATTGGTTTTCGCTACTGGATGGACGCAGGATACGCATAGACATCACTCCTCTCTCCGTTCGCGTGTCAAATATCCCAAAGGCGAGTTGTATCCCAGGCTGTATGCATTCCTGGTGGCAGAACCTGGAGAGTAATGTGCTTGGCACCGTATTGGCGCAGTTTCAGAGTGACCGTGCGTGCAGCAAGCTCCGGAAGATTGTTGGTGCGGCTTAGATGAGCCAGCCAGATCCAGTGGACTGCTCCATCTAGAGCCGCAATAATGGCGTCAGCAGCCTGGTCGTTTGAGAGATGGCCAGTGGGGCTGAGGATACGTTGCTTGAGTGCCCAGGGGTAAGGGCCATCCAGCAACCGCTGACGATCGTGATTGGCCTCCAGGATGATGAGCTGCCCAAGCAGCAGCGCCTCGATCATCTCACTACTAACCATGCCGCAATCAATAGCGATGCAAACACGCCATCCATGGCAGGTCACCAGATAGCCGCAGGGTGCAACGGCATCATGGGAGACAGGAAAGGCATAGACGTCCATCTGGCCAATGCGCCGTTCATAGCCAATGGTTAATGTATCAGTCGTGATGTTTCCTGCAACTTCCGGCGGCAGCGCAGCGCGCAAGGTATGCTCATTGGCGATGATGGGTACGTCGAATTCCTGGGCCAGAGCGGCTGCTCCCTGGATATGGTCATGGTGCTCGTGCGTCAGGATGATAGCGTTCAGGCAATGGGGATCCATTCCAGCTCGACGGAGCCTGGTGATAAGTGTGCGCGGCGGTAATCCAGCATCAATCAGCAGGCGCGTATCACCACCTTCAAGCAGCACAGCATTGCCACTACTTCCACTGCCAAGTGACCATACACGCATCAGGCCTTTCCTCCCTCTGTTGCCGAGCCCCCTGTTTGCAGCAAACGCTGTGCGTTTCTACCGAGGATGGCTTTCAACGCATCCTCTTGCAAACCAGATTGCCGGATATACTGGAGCATACGTTCCTGGGTGATGAGCGGATAGTCGCTCCCAAAGAGAATCTTTTCTGCTCCGACAAGCTGTACGCCGATAGGCAGAATAGCCGGGCGATAGAGGAACAGCGAAGCAGCCGTATCATACCAGACATGCTGGGCAGCTTCGTGAACTTCTGGCATCAGTTCGTAGAATGGAAAACCACCGCCCCAATGAGCGGCAACTACGCGTAGCTGCGGAAACGCCAGGATGAAGGTGGCAAGGTCCGCAACAGATACGTTGCCCTTCCCTGGATAGATATGCCCAACAGGCTCACTCACATGTGTCAGGACGAAAAGATGCAGGGCTAGCGCAGCCTCCATAAGCGGCGCTAGCAGGGCAAGGTCGCTCAGGCGATAGCCCTGGCCATGCGGCATAAGTTCGCCTATGCCTGGCATACCGGCACGAGCACAGCGCTCCAGTTCAGCAATCGCGCGTGGGCCAGCGCGAGGCTGAATCGAAGCCAGGCCAATAATTCGCCCGGGATAATCCTGCATTGCCTGAATGGTGTAGCTGTTGCACTCTTCAGCCAGGCCGGGGTCGCTCCAGCCGAAAGGGAACGTCACGGAGATATCAACCCCTGCCGCGTCCATAGAAGCCACCAGTTCATCGGCTGTGGCCATGCGAGCTCGCGGATTTCCATAAAGTTCGGCAAACCAGGCATCTTGCTCGCAATGGTAAGCGCGCCGTGCCCGAATCTCCGGTGGAAAAATATGCGTGTGAAAGTCGATGATCATGTATCACCGGCGTAGATAGCTCACGAGCTTATACTCAGCGGGAGCACCCGTGAGTGATTACAAGTGTCAGCGTTTATGTCCTTATTTGACCATCATAACGAGGGAAACCGGACCCTTATCAAGCTTTATACTGGACATGAGACAGTAAGTCAAGATGGCGGGAATGGCAGAGTGAGCATATGCTCAGAGCCGGCATAAAACACCGCTGTTCAGATGCCAGCGATTTCGGGCATGCGATATAATGTCCTTTATGAGCAGGAATGAGCAGATCGCAGTGCGTGTTCGTCTGTCGCGACCGGATGGGGAGCTGGTTGTAACAGAGAATCGGGTACAATGGCGTTGGGCGTTGGGAAAGCAAGAATGGCCTGTTGCGGCGTTGATCGGTGTGCGTGTAGTGAGTGATGCTGGCCAGCCGATACTGCTGCTGCAGCCGCGTTGGGGTGCAGCGGAGCGGATCACGGGGTTTCGTGCACAAGCGGATGCTGAATGCGCCGAGCTGGCGATTATTACCCGGCTCTGGCATAACAGTACAGTTGGGCAACTTATTGAGCCGTTGCCAGCAGCCGTTCGGCGAATACTATCGGCAATACTCGCAATGAGTGAGCGAATGTATGTGACAGTGGTCGGCGATGGCATGCAGACGATGATTGCTACAGATCGGCGTCTGATAGTGATCAAGCCACGCCTGTTGGGGCATCCGGTGATCGGCTCGTATCCTTATGCGCGGGTAGAACGGGTTGATTTCTTTTCTCCCGGCCCACGTGTTGCAGGCAGTATTGTAGTGGCAGCTGCTGATGCTCCGGCACCACCATCTGATATCGCCGCACGTCGCTGGGCGCCCAATATCCTGACATTCAGTGACGGTGGCCATATTCCAGTTGCGGCCAGACGGATACAGGAACTGACAGAGCTGGGACATGAACGAGCTGGTGCCAGAATAAAGCAGCGCGATAAGCGCGGCCCGGAATCTCCCCACTTGCTGCTTGCGGTTGCCGAACAGCTCCAGCAGATTGACGAGCGGCGCGCTCGTGGCGAGTTGGCACCCGGTGAAGCGGAGATAGCGGCAGCGAATGTGGCTATCCCGTTTGATTTTGGCCCGGCCATTGGTCTGGCACCGGCAGGTGAGCATAGTACCGCCGACGTGCTCCTGATATTTGCCGGCCCAGACCCCCGCAAGACAGCACGCAGATTGAGTGCGACTACCGGCTTGCCACTGTCCGCCTGTCATAGGCTCGTGAACATGGCGCCGGCCATTATCCGCCATGCTATCCCTGAAGAGATAGCTGAGCAAATTTGCCGCGAGCTGCAAGAGGGTGGCGCCCAGGTAGAAGTGTTGCCACGGCTGAGCCCTGGTGGTAGTGCGGGCAAAGTCAATTGACATGTTCGGAAATGGGGATGCCGGGGACAAAGAAAGCCTCTGGCCGGAATATCCCCGCTCACGTTTTTTCCAAAGGCGTTAGATTTAGATAGTGAAGCACGAAGGGTTTACTCGCTAGAGGAGACAGAGGTGACCAGGTTCTTTCTCGTGCGCCATGGCGAGGTGGCGCTGAATCGTGAGTTACGCTATGTCGGTGCACAAGATGAGGCGCTGACGGAGATTGGCCGGGAGCAGGCCCGGCAATTAAGTGAGGCGTTGCGGCCATTCCGGCTGGATGCTGTCTATAGCAGTCCGTTGCAACGCGCTCGTGTCACCGCCGAGCAAATTGCTGCACCTCATGGCCTGCCAGTTATTACGGATGATGGGCTGCGCGAGAGCGCTTTTGGTGCATGGGAGGGTATGAGCCGCGCCGAAGTCGCGATACGTTATCCTGATCTGCTCCTGGCGTGGGAGCAGGACCCGCATCTCAGTCCACCCGATGGTGAAAGCCTGGTTGATCTCCAACAGCGGGTCGAAGCGTGCGCAGAACGCCTTGTAGCTATACATCCCCATAGTACCCTCGTACTCGTCTCGCATGCCGGTCCGATCAAAGCTCTCCTTTGTGCAACGTTGGGTGCCAGCCCAGCAGCAATACGCCGCATGTTTATCGATCCCGCAACAATTTCGGTAGTTGATTGGCTGCCGGGCGGACGAGTGCTGCGGCTCTTTAACAGCCATGCTCATCTGGGCTGGGAGACCGCCCGATGGATGGGGAGCGCATCCTAGGAGGCAACCGGATTTGATGTTTTCCTTAGGCAACCGCTTGATCACGAATTCTTGTGTATATGTGGTCACCAGACTGTGCGATCAGCCGTCTCAAATAAGTGGGAAGCTACAGCTGATGACTGCTAGTCTTTCGTCGTTATCAGGTATGTAACTTGCACAGTTTGAATGCTGCTTCATACATCGAGCAGATCAGAGGGTGAGTTCCATGAAGGTTATCACCGTGCTGGCACGAACGTTGTTGTTGATCGGTCTGATAACCCTATTAGTATCCTGTAAATCTCGATTATCGCCGGGATTGTTTCAGCCTTCGCCCTATACGGTGCCGACGCCAATACCAGTTACCATTCATAACCCGCCGGCTCCGCCGCCAACGCCGACGGCATCGCTGCAACGTGGTGCCGCCTGGGTCTCAAATACGACTCCGCCCGCCGGGAGCAGTATCACTGTCTTCGCCAAGTTCACTCGTGGTGATGCGCAGCCGGTTGCTGGAGTCCGAACTGCCATTCTCATCCTCTACCCAGGCCAACCTGTGCGACTACCTCCAGGAAATGGCTGGGAGCTGACAAATCGTGATGGTGTGGCTACTTTTACTATCAATACTGGTGATAACCCTGATGGGGTTATCATTAATGTGACCTTTATCTACCACAATCACATTTATAAAGCGACAACTTTTTTTGCTACCATGTAGAGAGCTGCTGGCGCAAAATAGCGATACTCTCCTGTATGGAGAGAGGCTTTATGCCAAGCTCCATGCGAATGCGATGACAAAGCAATCCGCTACGCAGCGGACGAGGAGCAGGCTGTCGAAGCTCTGCCGTTGTAATGGGCTGAAGCAGCGAAGCATCGAGTGCAAATGCTGCGGCCAGTTGCCGCGCAAAACTGAAGCGGTCAAGGTAGTCACCACCAGCAGTATGGTAGATACCATTACTGCCACGCTGGCCAACGGCGATGAGCATCTCTGCCAGGTGATCAGCAATGGTTGGTGTGTTAAACTGATCGATCACCACTCGAACGGTGTGCCCGGCGCGTAGCTCGCTCAGAAGCCAGAGAGCAAAATTTAGTCGCACATCAGGTGCAAAGCCATAGACAACAGCGGTGCGACAGATGGCCCAGCTCGTGCGCCCGGCACAGTACTCCTGTACTGCTTCTTCGCCTTGAAGCTTGGTCAGGCCATAATAGCCTAGCGGATGTACCGGCGCATCTTCAGCATAAGGGCCGGGGTGCTCATCGGAGCCGTCGAACACATAGTCAGTAGAGACATAGACAAGGCGTGCTCCGCTGATCGCGCAGGCGCGGGCAATGGTAGCCGTGCTCGCAACGTTAACGGCATAGGCCAGTTCGCGCTCACGCTCGCAGGCGTCAACATTGGTCATTGCGGCCACGTGCAGCACCAGTTCCGGTTTCGTTGCCATAATAATGGTTGCAATTTCCGACGAGGTTGCCAGGTCGAGGATGTATTGCTTGAACCGGCCGGTGCTTGTAAGAATAGCACCGGGTGGCCGGCGATAGATTGCGTAAATGGGCACTTCCTGGGTTGCTAGTAAGTGCCGGACAATCTTGCTGCCGACGAGTCCTCCTGCACCGGTGATAAGAATACCGCTCATCGTATCATATTCCTGCTGGTGCTATCCATCAAATTAGCCTTTCTACCTTCACTCGGTCAAAGCCGGGCTATAGCAAGCGGCCTTGGCGACTACAGCGTCCTTCCGCTTGCATAGCTAGCCGCGCATCGGTGAACCAGTATAAAATAAGCGTGCCCGGTATGTCCAGCCCAGCCCTTAGGATGTGACGGGCAAGTCAAGAAGGATGACGGTGAATATCGCATATAATTTGGCTACGAGGTAGAACGCTGAAGGCTCCTGAAAGGCTCACCATGTACGCGCTTCTGGCCTTCGCAGCCGCAGTCCTGACTTCATTACTACCTATCCTGAATAAACGCATGCTGCGCGATATCCATCCAGCGCTAGTCGCCTGGGCTATCAACGCAGCTTCGCTGCCTATCCTGGCGACAGGCACGCTCCTGCTCATGCAGTGCGCGATCATATGGCGGCCCGCCGGCGTGCTTGTCAGCTGTGTGGCTAATCTGCCACATGTAGATTTTGTTTTTGGACTCGCCCTGTTGGGCTCAGCAGTGCTTAACTGGGCAGCCACGCTGATCTCTATGCATGCGCTGGCTGCTGCCGATGCTTCGCTGGTCAGTCCACTGCTCACTTTCAATCCAGCCTTCACGCTGCTGGTAGCCTGGCCGGCACTCGGCGAGGCCCCAGGTCTGCGTCAGGCCCTGGGCATGGCCCTCGTTCTGCTCGGTGCCTATCTTCTAGAAGTAGAGGGGGCACGAGCTGGAATCCTGGAGCCGCTACGCATCCTGCTGCACCGCCCCGGTGCACTCCTGGCGATCATTGCCAGTGCGCTCTGGGGAATTACGACTGTCCTGGAGAAACTGGCTATCAAGCATGTGACACCGCCCAGTGGCCCACTCGTGGCACTGGCAGGGACACTGCTCACAGTGATCCTGCTCACCCCAGGTGCGCTGGTGCAGCCCGGTCGAGCCACTGCCGTTGAGTATCCAGGCACGCCAGAATATGGGTATATGCTAGGACAGAAGCACACGCTCAGTGGGCTGAGAGCCTATCTGCGTACCCGGGTCTCCACGGTTTTTGGTGCTGGCAAGAGAACAGCAGAGGCTGTGATACAATGAAAGGTTGATCAGTCCTTTGCATTGTGAGTCTTGCCATGCCATCCATTACCGAACTCTTGTGCTTCCCAGTCGGCTTCACGGTCCTGACCGTCTCGGCCACGCCCTCGCGTGTTCTGGTTACCCTGGCGTCTCAGGCCACGACTGCGCAGTGTCCACGCTGTCAGACGCCCTCGACCAGCCGACACAGCAGCTACACCCGCACCCTACGGGATCTGGCCTGTGGAGGACGTTCAGTCTGCCTCTTAGTCCAAACCCATAAGTGGCGTTGCCGGGTTTCCACTTGTTCCCAAGGCATCTTCGCCGAACGACTTGACCCCCTGGCCCGACGCTCGGCTCGTCTGACCATCCGGCTCATGGAGACCTTCAGCCTTTTGACGCTGGCGACCAGTGGGCAAGGGGCTGCACGCCTGGGAGTGTCTTTGGGCATGAAAGCGGCCCCCTCGACGCTCTTGCGCCAGATGCAGGCCCTGCCGATCCCCGAGCCGCCCGCTCCCGTCGAGATTGGGCTGGATGAGTTCTCGTTTCGGCGAGGCGCCCGCTTCGGGACCATCATCGTTGACCTCCAGCGCCATCAGGTGATTGATCTCTTGCCTGATCGAGAGGCCGCTACGGTTGTTCGTTGGCTGCGTGCCCATCCCACGATCCGGGTGGTGAGCCGAGATCGTTCGGGCACCTATGCTCAGGCCATCAGCGAAGCGCTGCCCATGGCTCAACAGGTATTAGATCGCTTCCATCTCCTGCGCAACGTGCGCGATGTGCTGGAGCGCTTCCTGCTCACCAAACGACTCCTCTTGCGCGACGTGACGCGCTCGACTGACCCTGCTGCTTGCCCTGTCCTGGTGACCGAAGCAGCAGTGCAGCAGCAGCGGGTGGAGCGTTGGGTCCAGGTCTATCAGGAGATCCATGCGCTGGCGGCCAAAGGGGTGGATATTACCACTATCGCACGACGATTACAGGTCAGTCGTCCCGTAGTGTATCGGTATCTCCAGATGACCACGCCACCCACCCCCAAACAGCCGCGCCCCAACCCCCTGGACCCCCTTCATTCTCCAGCGCTGGAATGACGGGGTACGCAATGCCCAGCAGATCTGGCGTGAACTGACCACGCAAGGGTATACCCATTCGGTTTCTACGGTTGGTCGGTTTGTCAAGCAGCTCCGTCGGGAATCGGCAGTCCCCTACAAGTTCAAGCAGGTGGAGGCGGCTCCCATTTATGAGATCACCGCCGCGCATCGTCCCAAACCCTTATCAGCCATTCACGTTGCTTGCATCGTGCTGCTTCGGCCAGACCAACGCACCCAGCAGGAACAAGAATGGCTGAGCCACTTGCGCGCGGCAGATGCAGAGATCGACCAGATGTGCCAGTTGGTCGAGGACTTCTGTCAGCTCGTGCGCACGCGCCAAGGCCAGCGCTTGGATGCGTGGGTGACAGCGGCGACTTCGAGCCACCTTCCAGTGTTGCGGTCCTTCGTCAAAGCCCTGCTCAAAGAGGAAGCGGCGCTGCGCGCCGGGCTGACACTGCCCATCAGTCAAGGACAAACGGAAGGACAGATCCACAAGCTCAAACTGATCAAACGCCAGGGCTATGGCCGAGCCGGGTTCCCGTTGCTGCGCCACCGAGTCCTGCTGGCAAGTTAGCTTGTCTCTCAGATACAATGGAGAGGGAGCCAAAGGAGTAAGCGCAGAACCAGGAGGAGTGTATGTCCGAGTTGTATCTGGCTCGGGTGCAGCCTGAGGCCAAACCCATCGTTGAAGCGGCAAGCCAGATCTATGTGACGCATGTGCGTCCCTGGTTGGTTGGCTTGGTGCTGCATGGATCAGCCCTCAAAGGCGGCTTCATTCCCCAGTGCAGCGATATCGACTTGCAGCTCTACCTCGATGAGGCCGCCTTCACGCCAGAAGGCCAGCTTCCACTGGACATCTGTCTCTCCATCCAGCAAGAGCTAGCACAGATTGACCCCAGCCCCTTCCAGTACATTCAATGTTATGCTTTGCCGCCGCACCTCCCTGCCAACCAGGTGGGACCTATCCCTGGCGGCTACGCGGTGCTCCTGGGGCGCCTCCCCGTGCCAGAAGCGACCGAAGAGCAAGTGCGCAGTGCGGCGCGGCGCGCGCTCGACGACCTGATACCCCTCCCAGACTATGTGCCCCGTGATCTCTTGCAGCATGGAGGCGGAAAACTGGAGCGGAGCGTCCGGCTGCTCTGTACCGACGTGTGGCCCACCCTGTATCAGGTACTGACCCTCCAACAGCAAGCGGGGCTACAGGTGTGGTGCTTGCCAAAAGAGCAAGCCATTGCGCAGTTGTCTCCCACGATGGCGCTAGGGCAGACGATTCGGGCCTTCTATGGCCGTGTGTATGCCTACTATACCGGCGAGCGCAGCGTCGAGACCGCGCTGCAGGTGATCTCGTGTGGGGTCGCCTTCCTGAGGGCAGCGAAAGACTGGTGGCAGCACAACGCAACCCCAAGCCTCCCTTAGCAGCAGGGATACCTCACGATGTATCAAGCGGCCTTTCTTTGGAAAGGCAGAGATGCTTGCACCAAAAACCGTGGAGACCCGCGTACCCTTACACTGGCTGCGCTTATCGCTGGAGTAGCGCCCCTCTTTGGATTCACAGCAATTGCTACCGGTCTGGTGGGCTATGTAACAGCGCTCTTTAAACTGAGCGCTGTCTTCACCATCCTCTGGGCACGACTCTTACTGGGCGAAGGCAGCCTGCACCAGCGGTTGTTAGGTGCTGCTGTTATGGTGGCTGGCGGTGCCCTTATAGCAGTCTAGGCTTTCTTTTGTGCCTTGAGCAGCGCAGCCACCTGATGTAGTGCCGAACCGGTGGGACCGGTGTTTTTTCTCTTTAATGTTAATGGCCCTCTGGCAGCGTGGCCCTCGGAATGATGGCGGGCATCCCGGTATCGCGAATGAGCACATTGAAGGCGGCCACATCCTTGGCAATGATCACTTGCAGTCGCCTGATCTGCTCATCAATGCGGGCTGAAAGGTCATTGAAGACCTCATATGCCTGTTTTGTCGGTGCCGCATCGGCACTAGCAACTACACTAGATAGACCGGCTAGCTTGGCATTAAGCTTGATAGGAAAATTCAGCGTATCGCCACGGTTCTTCGCCCTGACCTGGATCAGCTCCTCTTCAATGGGAGTCAGCTTCTCCTTGAGCGACCTGGCCGCATCGGTAATTGCAGCGCTGTTTTCCCATCCTTGCGTGCGGCGCTCCCATTCCGCTACTTGCTGCCGGATGCTACGAAGCGTGTTGATGGCATCATGGGCCTCTGAGACCTTATCACGGATCTTCAGCAGCAATGCGAACTGTGCTCTCAGGTCTTCGTCCGTGACCGGCATTCGAGGGTCTTTATGGATCTCAAACCATTTGGTAGCGGTCTCGTTGCCAACGGTGAGGCGAACCTGATATGTACCGGGAGCCGCAACCGGCCCGGGTAGGGTACCTGTAGGTGTCACATACCCATCCACTTTCCGGGCATCCTCATAGCGCATGTTCCAGACGAAGCGGTTCAGCCCCGCCTCCTTGGCTATGCGTGGTTCTCTCCGCTCATCGGCTTGCGCGGCAGGTGAATCTCCAGTACTGGAAGATTTCTCCTCCTCTTTTTTTATTGCACTCGAAAAGCTCTTGATCTCCTGACCCTCAGCATCAAGGAAGGTCAGCGTTACTTCGCCTTCTGGCTGCTCCTTGAGATAGTAGTAGACAATGACGCCATCGGGTGGGTTCTGTCCAGCATCCAGATAGATATCTACCTTTTCCCCGGTGGGCTTCTCTTTCTGGCGATAGGTTACTGCCAGAGGCCCTGCCATGCGGTAATTCTTTCCGGGAATCGATGTATGGGGAAAGCCACGCTGGGTCATGAACCGAATAGTTGGGCGTGGTTTGAAGAGATAGGCCGAAGCGTTCAGGATCTCATTATTGATCTGGCGCAGCGGGGTGATATCATCCAGGATCCAGAATGACCGCCCATGTGTTGCAACAACCAGATCGGAGCCCTTGACCACCAGGTCATGAATTGGTACCACTGGCAGGTTGAGCTGGAGTGATTGCCAGTGCTCTCCATCGTCAAAGGAGACATATATGCCCGTTTCTGTCCCTGCATAGAGCAGTCCTTGCCGTTCTGGATCCGCACGGATCACTCGTGTGAAATCAGCTTCCCGAATGCCTGCGGCGATCTTTGTCCAGGTCTTCCCATAGTCATGAGTCTTGAAGAGATAAGGCCGGAAGTCGTCGAACCTGTAGCAGGTTGCAGCGATGTAGGCTGTTGCTGGATCGTGGGGTGAAGGCTCAATAATACTCACAAGTGCCCACTTTGGCAGGTCTGCGGGGGTCACATCCTTCCATGTCTTCCCGCCATCCGGCGAAAGGTGAATCAGCCCATCATCGGAGCCTGCCCAAAAGAGGCCCCGTGTAATAGGCGATTCGGCAAAGGTAAAGATGGTTCCATAGTATTCGGCACCGGTATTGTCCTGCGTAATCAGCCCCCCGGAGGGCTCCATCCTGGTAACGTCGTTGCGTGTGAGGTCGGGACTGATGATCTCCCAACTGCTCCCTTCGTCGGTTGATCGGAACACGTGGTTACCAGTAACATAGAGCGTATTCGGATCATGTGGCGAAAGGATAATAGGGAACGTCCATTGAAAGCGATACTTCTGGTCCTTTGCGCCCCAACCTGATGCAGGCTCGGGCCAGACGGCAATATTGCGTCGCTGACCTGTAGGGAGAAAGTAACGTGTGAGATACCCCTGATAGTTTCCTGCATAGATAATGTCCGGATGCTCAGGGTGAACAGCAATGTAGCCACTCTCACCACCTCCAGGTTCAAGCCAGTCCAGTGGCGTGATAGCAGCATAGTTCGATCGGCTGGGCACACTGATGGTGGTGTTGTCCTGTTGTGCGCCGTACACCCGATAGGGGATCTGATTGTCAGTCGTGACATGGTAGAACTCTGCTGTAGGCTGGTTATATTGGGTAGACCAGCTCTCACCGCCGTTAAATGTCACACAGGCGCCGCCATCGTTACCCTCGATCATACGCTGCGGATCATGCGGATCAATCCACAGATCGTGGTGGTCCCCATGGGGAATAGCGACCTCAAAGAACGTATGTCCGCCATCAACAGATTTCCATGCCTGGACATTCAGCACCCAGAGGGTTTCTGGATCGCATGGGTCGGCGTAGATATGATGATAGTACCAGGCACGCTGCCGCAGAGTTCGCTCTTCACAGAGCCGTTGCCAGGTCTCGCCACCATCATCGGAGCGGAAGACGGCGCCATCCTCTGCCTCAATGATTGCCCAGACACGGTCCACTTTGGCCGGAGAGGCGGCGATGCCGATCTTGCCCAGGATGCCTGCTGGCAGCCCTGGTTTGTGAGTGATCTCAATCCAGGTGTCGCCACTATCTGTTGACTTGAAGAGACCGCTGCCAGTCCCGCCGCTAATGAGCGTATGGGGTAGACGCCGGGCTTCCCAGAACGCAGCATAGAGGATGCGTGGATTATGGGGGTCGATTACCAGATCAATGGCGCCAGCATCTTCGCTACGGAACAGGATCTGTTCCCAGGATTTGCCGCCATCACGCGAGCGATACACGCCGCGTTCGGCGTTGGGTCCATGTGCATGTCCCAATGCCGCCACGTACACCAGATCGGGATTCTGGGGGTGAATACGCACCTTGGCAATATGTCGTGTATCCGCCAGGCCCAGATGTATCCAGGTTTTGCCGCCATCCGTGGATTTATATACGCCATCGCCGTGGGAAACATTATTGCGTATGCATGTCTCGCCCATTCCAACGTAGATCACATTGGGATCGGATGGTGCAACGGCAATGGCCCCGACCGATGCCCGCTTGAAGAAACCATCGGAAACGTTTTCCCAGTATAAGCCGCCATCGGTGGTCTTCCAGACGCCGCCACCTGTTGAGCCAAAGTAAAACACCTGGGGCTGTGATGGATCACCAGCCACAGCCACGACGCGACCGCCACGATGGGGGCCGATCAGACGCCACTCGAGTGCTCTCAGCTGCATGGCAGCGCTCGCCAGATTCTGCTTTGCAGGATCGGTGTTTGGGTCCTGGTTGCTCCGTGATGCTGTTTGGAACCGATGCTCGTTTTCCTCTTCCACTGCGATACTCTCCAATTTCTAGACGTGATGCTCTTGTTCGTTGAAAATGACAAAGGATTTGGGAGGGTGGCTAATTCTTGCTCGCCGGCACAAGGGCCACGAAGTCACGGAGGCTTGTTCGCAGCGCTATCTGGCGCGTGACCGTGTCCATACCGCTGGCTGGACTGGAGGCCAGAGTCGTCATAGGCCCCGCCTGAAGGCGGGAGCGTGCAGCTAGCCCATGCGGGCTGCTGCGTTCGGTAGTATGGCGGCTGCCCGGCAGATGTGCTCCCCCGTGAAGAGATCGCCATGGGCAGAGTTCCCGCACGACCGGCATGAGAAACGAGATTCTGATCCCGCATCCGCAACAAATACTTAGCCAGCCTCAGCATATCCTTGACTGGTGGGCTGTCGTCAACTGGCCTCTTGTGCCGCCCGGCTGCAGCAGGTTAGGTGCCCCCGCCTTTAGTCATGGGGTAGTTGACTGTTTTGCCTCTCTTTATGTTAGCATTACCCGGCTGGTGCCTCAAAACATAAAGCGCTCATCCCTTGATCACACTGTAAGACTATGACATAGTGACATGAGGATGGTTGAGATGTAAAGTGAAGCATTTATTTTATATCTGGAAAGGTGGTTGATGTTCGACTCGATCCCATTTGCTAACAGGCCGGTAGATTTTTCTGACGCGCTATCTACGCCGCCAGCGGCTGGCGACAACTGTCCCCCTGGATCACACTTTCCCCTCCTGCCCGGCATACATTCGCGCATGGTACAGACCCCGCGCCTGTTCCAGCATATCTATGAACGTGGATCAGCTCATGCCGAGCCGCTCATACTCATTCATGGCAATGCGTCCTCTGCTCGCTTTTATGAAACATTGATGCTTGTCCTGGCGAGCTACTATGTGGTGGCGCCAGATATGCGTGGCTATGGGGCCAGCGAAGCCAAAGTGGTAGATGCAACGCGGGGCGTGCGCGATTACGCCGATGATCTGCATGCGCTGGTTGAGACACTGGGGATTGAGCGGTTTCATCTGGTGGGCTGGTCGCTGGGTGGCAACATTGCCATACAGTATCTGATCGACCATCCTGATCGGGTTCTCTCATTAACGCTCCTTGCCTCTGGCTCTCCTTACGGATATGGCGGCACCCATGGTCCTGATGGCGTGCCCAACTACGATGACTTCGCTGGCAGCGGTGCCGGCCTCGTTAGTCCTCAGGTCTATGCACATTATGCAGCAGGTGACACGACAGCCGCTTCGCCCTTCTCACCCCGGTCCATCTTACGCCAATTCTATGTCAAGCCGTCGTTCCATCTAACGCGCAAGCGTGAGGACGCGCTTGTCGAGCAAATGCTGATGATGACCATTGGCGGTGCATATTATCCTGGCGATAGTGTATCCTCGCCAAACTGGCCGTTTGTTGCGCCGGGTGTCTATGGGCCGAATAATGCGGTCTCACCGAAATATTTGAATCAGCGTTGCCTGGGCGAGATAGAGAACGGGCCCCCCATCCTCTGGATACGCGGCGCTGATGATCAGGTGGTCAGCGATGCTTCACCCCTTGATCTGGCGGTACTGGGTAAGCTCGGCATTCTTCCCGGTTGGCCGGGCGATCGGGTCTATCCGCCACAGCCGATGCTGGCACAATTGCGAGCGGTGCTCGACCAGTATGCCAGTCGGGGTGGGTGTTATCAGGAGGAGGTACTCATGAACTGCGGGCACTCACCACACATCGAGCGCCTTGCAGCCTGTAGTACACTCCTCACCGAGTTCCTGCGTGCGGCCAGACCGGCGCGAGTTGCAGTGGCTATGCCCGCTACGCCGGCCATGTCAGCACCGCCGGCAGAAGGCAAATCCTGGCTGCGCCGGTTTATCGACTTCGTACTGCGTCGCAAGTAGCTGATGCCTGATAGTTGATCTGGGCCGGTGTCTCTTGATGTTGCACCCGGCAATGTTAGGGTCGCGCTATTGCGAGCGTAACCAGGAATGCCGCGTCCTCCACCGCGGTGATCTCGTAGGCCACGGCACGATCCAGTATAAGCAGATCCCCTGGTTCGAGCTGCCGCGTCGCGCCTACAGCGTTGACCCGTATGGTGCCAGATAGCTGGTGGATAAGAGTACGACAATCTGGGTAATGCTCTTCCAGCGATGCACCCTCCTTGAGCGTAAGCAGAGTGATCTGGATATCTGCCGTCTTGATCAGAGTTTTACTGATACGATCGCCCTCTTCCCAGGCTGCACTGGCATGGAGATCCTCTATCTCCTCAGCCAGATTGAATGATTGGGCCTTGGTTATTAAATCATTTGCTAGACCACTCATAGCTAGGGCAACACTCCTTTTGCATCTCCAATTTCAGACTTCGGTCTGGTAGCAAACCTCCGTTCACCAATTTATTATGGTATCATACCCCATGCGGTAACTATCCCGCTTGAGCAAGGTGGAAGGCTGACCGGGGAGGCGCTTTTGCAGCTTGCTACAGCTATCTTTCTGATCGTCGTTGGCCTGGCTTTCGCCTGGAGCATGGGCGCCCACTACACTGGCGCTGTCATGGGCATGCCCTATGGCTCACGCTCGATCCGCCTCTGGCCAGCTCTTGGTCTTATGGCCGTAATGACCACCCTTGGCGCCACCTTTGCCAGCCACCGTGTCCAGTACACCGTTGGCCTGCATATCGTTGACGCCGCGCGCGTCACCATCGCTGAGGCGATCATTATCGTGCTCAGCGCTGTCATTCTTACCACTATCTACACCTATCTGAAAGTGCCCACGTCGACCATCCAGATCCTCGTCTTCTGCGTTGTCGGCGTTGGACTTGCTGCTGGTATCCCCATCCATTGGGATACTATTGGACGACTTGCGCTAACCTGGGTACTTGCGCCGCCCGTCGCCGCTGTCCTGGGCTTCCTTTTCACAAAGCTGTTCGATCAATTCTTGCCTCCAGGTATTGCTAAACCATCAGAGGTTATCGGCATTGCCCGTATCTTGCCACTGCTGCTGGTCATGGTTGGTATGGGATCGTCCTTTGTCTTGGGTGCCAATGATGTTGCCAATGCTACTGGCGTTTTCATTATGACCAGTGTTATGGGGGTCTGGCTGGCCGGTCTTGCCGGCGGCCTGGCAATGGCGCTGGGCGCACTCACCTGGGGCCGACGAATTCTGGATCGTGTCGCCTTCGATGTGGTTCATCTGGATTTAATCATGGCCAGCGCTGCGCAGCTCGTACAGGCTCTCGTGGTTATTTCTGCTGTCACTCAGGGTCTCTTCACCTCGATGAATCAAGCGCTTATTGGTGCCATGGCCGGCACTGGCCTTGCGCGGGGCCGGCAGGCCGTGCAGTGGCGCACTATTCTGGGCATCTTCGAGGGCTGGCTTATCAGTCCTGCCTCTGGCCTGGCTATTGCCTATGGGCTGACATGGTTGTTGCTGGCAGTATGGGGGGCACGGGGGTGAAGCGGACATGACGAGTCCCAACAGATGTGCCAGCGGTTACAACTGTGTCTGAATGACCTGCAGCCGTCAGGATTACCTACATGGACTAGACACAGATGTCTCCAGCTCTTTGCATACCCCATATGGTAATGATGATCCGTTATCTGCCACTGTGGGTTCTCAGTTTTGATAATCGGCCCCTACCTTATTCTATCTATTTTATCCTTGGATAAACTAAGTATTGACTTGGCTGTTGCACTCAGATAGACTTGCTCATGCATGATGGCATGGCTCTAACGGAAAGGAGATCAGAGCTTGCCATATCTATAGCACGGATGGCATTTATCTGACAAAAGCCGGGAGGGTGGATGTGGAGCTCAAAAGTAACGTGCGCTCAGACGAGAGTGCGATAACCAGCGCATTCATATGGTCAAACTTTTACCGGATTCTGATCCTGACCATCTTCTTGGGAACAGCCTTTGATCAGATGGATCAGGTGACCTGTTCTTTCATTTTGCCTATGATGCGCATGGAGTGGCATCTCAATTATGTCCAGGGTGCTTATATGCCGGCGGTTTCCTTGCTGGGAACCTGTGTGGGAGCAGTATTTTGGGGTATGGTGGGGGATCGCATCGGGCGACGCACCGCGCTCATGTACACAATCCTGCTCTTTGCGGGTACCAACTTGATCCAGACCCATTCCTGGAGCTATGAGCAGTTTACCTTTACCTGATTTTTCATGGGGGTCGGTGTCGGCGGCGAGATACCTTTGGCCTTTACCCTTCTGTCAGAGTTCCTACCCGCTCGCCTACGGACGAAGACAGAACTCATTGTGGGTATCCTGGCTATCGTATTTGGTTATGCATTCTCGTCTATTAGCGCTCATTTCCTGCTGCCGGTTGCAGGCTGGAAATCGCTTTTCTATGTGCAAGCATTACCAGCCCTGCTAGTGGTGATCATCCGTTTCCAGTTTCCCGAGTCTCCACGCTATCTCCTGGCGGTAGGTAAGGAGGATGCTGCACGGCAAGTGGCAGCTGAGATTAGACGTCGAACGGGTAACTATGATCCGCTTGCAGATTCTGAGGAAGGTCTGCTTGAAGTGGGTAGCAGACAAACTGCTATTGAGGGCTTGCGGATGCTCTGGCGCGGCATCTACCGGCGTCGCACAGTTACCAATTGGTTGTTCGGCTTTTCCATAGGGTTCTTTGAGTTCGGGTTCATTATCTGGTTGCCCACTACGCTCAAGAATCTGGGCTTTACTGATGCCCAGAGCGTTAACTATCCGATGCTTATCAACTTCTTTGCGTTGCCCTCAGCGTTTACCGCGCTCTATCTGCTCCGTAGGGGGGGCTCAAAGCTGGTGCTGACAATTTATCCTGCTATCGCAGGGATCCTGATGCTTGTTTTTGGCCTGTATCTGCCGCAGGTAGCCTCGCATCCACTGGCGCTGGTTCTGATCGGCGGCGGTATCTTCTTCTTTGGCACAACGCTTCTGGGCATATTTCCGCCCTATAGCTCAGAAGTCTATCCGACGGAAACGCGGGGAACAGGTGCAGGTTGGGCTGCGGGCCTGACCCGTGTTGGTTCGTTTATCGGCCCCATGCTCGGCGGCGTCCTGCTCAATCTGGGCGTATCAGCCCAGACTCAGATGGTCATCTATGGTGCCCCATTACTGCTCAGCGCACTGGTCGTGCTAACCTACGGCGTGCAAACGCACAATCGCACTCTAGAAGGCATTTCTCCCTCACTACAGGTAGCTGGCACCAGGAGATAAGATGCTTAGAAGGAGATGATCTATGGCAAGAGGGCGATGGGATGTGATCGTCATGGGGGGTGGTCCCGCCGGGACCACCGCAGCAACGCTGCTTGCCAGATATGGCTATGCGGTGCTGCTCATTGAGAAAGAGCAGTTTCCCCGCTTCCATATTGGTGAGTCTCTTCTCCCGATAAGCTGGCAGATATGGCTAAGGCTTGGTATTGCTGACCAAATTAGAGCGATGGGTAATCCCTGCAAACGCGGGACCCTCTTCCACCTCTTTGGCAAGTCCCAGCACATGTATCGTATCGCTGACGTTGGCGAATATTTTGTCCACCCGTATACCTATAATGTCATTCGGGCGGAATATGATGAGCTCCTTCTGAATATGGCTCGGGCCAGCGGGGTAGCGGTGCGCCAGCCAGCGCTGGTCAAGGAAGTGATATTCGACGGCGCTCAGGCCAGCGGAGTGGTGATCGAGGAGGCCGATGGTGCGCTCAGCCGCGCGTTTGCGCCCATCATTGTGGATGCTACTGGTCGATCGGGCCTGCTGGCTAGGCGGCAGAAGTTGCGCCATCCAGATCCCGCGCTGAATAAGGTGGCCTATTTTACGCACTTTACTGGGAGCCGGCGCGATCAAGAGCCCGATGCCGGTAATCTCACCGTATATGCCATTGAAGGCGGCTGGATCTGGTTTATTCCTCTGCGCCATGGCATTGAAAGCGTCGGCGCAGTGATGGATACGGAGTTTATTCGCAGCCACTCAGCTACTGAACCACAGAAATTTTTTGATGAGGTTATTGCCTGTTGTCCCCCTATGGCTGAGCGGCTTGCTGGTGCCAGGCAGGTGCTGGAGGTAAAGGTGATCTCGAGCCTTTCCTATATTGCTGATCGCTTTGTCGGCGATGGCTTTGTCTGTATCGGTGATGCCTCAACCTTTATTGATCCGATCTTTTCCTCAGGGGTCCACTTCGCTCATACTGCCGGTGCCCTGGCTGCAGATACCATCCATGAAGCTTTGCAAGCTGGCGATTACTCTATGGAATTCCTGTGTCGCTACGAGCGCAAGATGCGGATACCAATGAGTGCTATATTCCCGCTTATCTACAACTGGTATAGGCTGCTCCGTGATCCTGATGGAGCGAACATCTTTGCGCTGGCCGACCGTGTCCCCCTCCTCCGGCGTACCCTCACCCTCGTTTTTGGTGGCGGCTATAGTCAGGAAGATCTGCGGACTCTGCTTGAAACTATAAACAGGATGTAACCCCTTCACCGGTCAGACCTGGTTATTCAAGCGCGACAGGGCCAATCAGTTAGCCAGAACCTGGCCGTAGGTCATAATCCACTTGCAGGACCCCTGAATAGCAGGGTCACAAACGGTGCTGTCCTGCTCGAATCGAGCGAGACTACATACGGCAGGCAACGTGTTATTAACCAGGCTATGTTTAGTCCTGGCATGACCGCATCTTATAGCATGCGCTGCAAGAGTTCTTCTGCTTCCGTAATCTCCAGCCCCTGACCAGCTATGTCCCTGGCAATGGCTGGCAACGCGTCCTCGTTAATCCCCACTTCGCGCAGATGCTGAGGAAGCCCGAGCCGGCTGATCAGATCGCTCACGGCATCGGCTGCGGCAAGAGCAGCCTTCAGATCATCAGTGCCGGCATCCGGGAGTGACAGCGTCCGCACGATCTGGGCTAGTGAGGCAGCTCGCTGCGGGGCAAACAGCCGCATAACATGGGGCAGTGTGATGCAGGAGGTGATTCCATGTGGTACACCGTAGCTCGCGCCAATACGTCGCCCGATGTTATGACTCAGGCCCAGTGTAGTGTTGTTCACGCCAAAAAAGCTCATCCAGGCAGCAATCTGCAGCTCTGTACGCGCTGTCAGATCGTCAGGATGCTCCTTTGACCGTGGCAGATTAGCGAAAAGCTTGCGGATCGCTTCTAACGCCAGCACGTCATTGATCGGGTGCACACCAGGAGCATAGAGCGACTCGACCGCATGGTCGAGTGCCCGGATGCCTGAAGAGAGCCAGAGTTGCATCGGTGTCGGAAGCGTCAGGCGGGCATCCAGAATGACTACACGGGGTGCTACGCGGGTATCGGCAAAGCTCATCTTCTGGTGCCGTTCTTCATCGGTCACTCCAAACAGATGAGAGAACTCGGCCGCCGAGAGAGTGGTCGGGATAGCAATGTGGGGAATCACGGAGCCTTGCTCCTGGAGAAGTATCCTGGCGACCGCTTTTGTCGCATCAATGGGGCTGCCACCGCCGACACTAACCAGGACATCTGCAGCGAGCGAGTGCGCCGCTTCAGCTGCTCGAGCGATGTCGCTCTGTGGAGCATGCTGCCGGATGCCAACGAATGTACCGGCATGGAGCGTTCCAAGCTGCTGTGTGATGGTGGCGATGACATCCGTCTTTGTCGCTAGCGAGTGTCCGGTAATGATGAGCACTCGCTGACCGCCAACATGCCTGACCTCGTCGGCGAGCCGATTGATGCTGCCAGTGCCGAACAGGATGTGTTCCTGGGGGAGAAAGAGGTACTCGCCTTGGAAATCCCCTATAGCGCGCTGCATAAATATCCTCCAGATCTCAGTAGGCCCGCTCATGACACTCTCTGGCTGGTCTTTGCTCTCATCATATGCTCTCAGTGATTGCCATAGCAACCTCTTCTGCTGTCTCGCTCTTGTGCCTGCTGCTATAGGGTTGCTCGCTGTCAGCGTCGATGCCTCGTCAATATTATATTGCTCCTTACCTGGCATGCTCACCTGCGCTAGTAATACCCATTATCGGTGCTTTGCCGCACAAAAAAGAACTGTACCATCCCGGTTTCTCGCTGATCCAGCACCCCGATCAGCAGCCAGCCATCGTGGCCCAGCTCGTTCAGGCGTGCCTCATCTGGCAGCAGCTGCTTAAGTGTATCAATAGTCAGGACACGATACTCCCAGTGCAACGGTGCCAGGCTATCAGGCAGATGATTAATATGTTCGATGAGAGCGATGTGGAGAGCATCGCTGATGCTTTCCTGCTCGCCAAGCATATGCAGCCGCATGAGTATATGCGTTGGCTATATTGCTCTTTCTGTGTTGTGTGAGCAGGAGCTTGCACTGCTTTATAGTGCCATGCCAATTGATACACTAGCGCCCGGCGACGGGGATTTTGTTTACCTCGGGAATAATCTCCGTTGCCAGCAGATCGAAGGGCTCCAGGTCACTGACATTGCGCAGGCTAAAGATCGCCTGATCGATACCCAGCGCTGCGAGTTCGGCAAAATACTCAATAGCGGCTGCTGGTGTAAGTGAGCCGTTGCGGCCATCCCGTGTCAGATGGAGGCTATCAAGGGTGGTCTTCTCGATCTGTTCATAGGGGCGGCCAATTCGCTCGCAGTGCTCGCGCAACACTTCCAGTTTCCGCTGGAGCGTGTCTTTGCCAAGGCGTGCAAAAAGATTGCAGGCGTCGCCATATTGAGCGACCAGGCGCAACGTTTTGCGCTCGCCACTGCCGCCGATAAGGATCGGTGGGTGTGGCTTCTGTACGCACTGCGGGGAATTGAGCGTACGGGCAAGCTGATAGTACTTGCCCTCATAAGGTTTGTCCACGCCAGACCACATTTGCAGGGCAATCTGGAGCGTCTCCTCCAGGCGCTCAAAACGCTCCGCTATCGGCGGGAAGGGTACGCCAAGTCCCCGGCTCTCCTCCTCGTTCCAGGCCGCACCAATGCCGAAATAGGCGCGACCATGTGAGAGGACATCCAGCGTGGTTGCGGTCTTCACCAGGATGCCAGGGTAGCGATAAACAACGCCCGTGACCAGAGTGCCGAGCTTGATGCGATTGGTGCGCCCGGCGGCAAAGGCCAGTGCACTCCAACCTTCAAGCATCTCATTTTCGGCTGGCCCGACGGTGGGAATCTGGAAGAAATGGTCCATCACCCAGAGGCTAGAGAACCCGGCCCGTTCGGCACGCTCAGCAATCAGGCCAAAAGTGTCACCAAGCTCATCCTGGCCATTGGGCCAGGTAAAGTTAGGAACCTGTAATCCAACATGCATGTAGTTTGTACTCCTCCAATTACTCTTGGTAACAACGCAAGAGTGCCAGATCAAATTATCCGTGCCAACCTGGATACGATGGCACATTATAGGCCAGGAGTTTTGCGCGTATAGTTAACAATCTGGCTCCCATCCTTTTCCCAAAATGGGAAGAGGCCAGGCATCAGCCGAAGAGGCGATGGAAATGAGCAGTGGTCTGGTGGGCAACTTCACCGAGCGACAACTGCTTGAGCACGGCGATCGCTGTGGCGACACTCACAACATCGGCGGGCTCGGTGCGCCTGCCAGGTAGCGGATAAGTGTCAGTCTCGATCAACAGGCGCTCGAGAGGGATGCTGGGACTGGCAATAGCAGCACGCAGCGCAGCCGCCACCGTCCGCGTTACTGGTCGGCCGACAGAGATATCACAACCGAGGTCAAGCCATTGCTGTGCTTCCGCAAGGCTGCCGGTAAAGTAGTGAACAACTGTGCCTGTTCCAATACCCTCTGTAGCAAGAATTTGCTGCGCCAGGGCAATAGCGCGTGCGCCACGTATATGCAGCACGACGGGTAACCCGCAGCGATGTGCCAGGCGCAGTTGTGTGCGGAACACATCAGCCTGCACATCAAGCGCAGCGCGACCATCTATGGTATCCAGCCCGATCTCGCCGACTGCGACGACTTGCTCCGGAGCAGCTTCGACAATCTGCCCGATATGGGCGATGGCTTCCGTTGCCGATGTGGTGGTGGGCGCGGCGAGAAAAGCTGGGTGCAGTCCAACTGCAGCAACGACACCATACGATGGGCCAAAGCGCCGGGCCAATGCGACCGCTCGCATGGATGACGGCACATCTACCCCAACGGTGAGTAAGGCATGTACACCAGTTGCCGCCGCGCGATTGAGCATAGTGGCGCACTCCTCGTCCGTATAACGATCCAGATGCACATGGCTATCAGCCAGGATTATTTGTGGCATGGAACCTGCAGTATCTGGGCAGAAAAGGACTTTAACCCACCGCCAGCATCAGGGATTGAGCCCCTGAGGTCAGGGATTCCCTCCTGTAAAACTGCGCTGTGTGAGCGTCTCCCCCTTCCTTGTTTGAGAGGGGGAGACGCTCGCCCGGTCACTATATGCTGATCCGATCGGCAAATTTTATCAGCTCGCGCTGCAAAGTCTGCCTTGCAGTTACACATATGTCGTCTGCTCTGGCCGCCCTGAGAGAAGATCTGCCAGCTCCCGACGGGTACGCTCAATGATGGCACGGATGCGGGCCAATTCCGCCGGGTTACCATGGGTAGCGCGCACAGCCTGACGCAACAGCCGGGCAACTTCCCATGCCTCCCTGCCAATGGCACTGATCTCCGGTCCCATCCAGGGTGGACCAACGTGCGGGCCAAACGGACCGCGAGGAAATTCGCCTTCCGGGTGCTCGGCAAGGAAAGCACGACCGGCATCAGTAATAGTATAGATCTTCTTACCCTCCTGAATGCTGCTGGTCACGTAACCCTGATCTTCAAGCATCTGCAACGTAGGGTAGACTGACCCAGGGCTCGGAGCGTAGAAGCCGCCAAAGCGCTCCTCAAGCTCCTTGATCATCTCATAGCCATGCTTGGGTCGCTCCTGGAGCAGGCGCAGCAGAGCGTACTTCATACCGCCACGCTCGAACATACGGTGGCGTGGTCCACCCGGGCCAAATGGGCCAAACCCCCGGTGTGCGCCAAAACGCCAGGCAAAAGGACCAAACCTTTCTCTCCAAAATGGCCACCCTGGCCCCCAATCCCCAGGTCCATGCCGGGCATACACGAATGGCGGATCCTTCACCATCCAGGGTAGAGGCTGCTCTCCCAGCCAGCTCCAGGCAAACCGTGCGGGGCCACAGCCAAAAGCAGATTCTTTACCGAACATCGTATGTTACCTTCCTTTCTCTCCTGTAGCTCGAGAGAGTGTGGCATCTGCGTGCTTCTTATGCCTGACAATGCTTATGGTTTTCACCCTTTATCTGGAGCACTGCCAGCTACTGTTTCGATATATTGAATTATAGGATAAGATATATCGTATTGTCAAATCGAGCCTTGCGCCTAAATTTTGAGCAAGCGCCCTTCTTTGCGACGCCTGCTGTTCAATGAGGCATGGTGGCTGGTATGGGGATAGTGCAACTGGTGCGTCACCTATCTGATGCGGCACAGATGGAAGAGATCGCGTAGAGATGAGGGATAGATTGTGGGAGCGGTGTGACTTCAGCCAGGTGAGGCTGAACATCGCATCGCGGTGCACCGCGATGCCTGTACCCTATGGGCAAGCAAGTGGCAGGTCCAGGATAGCGCATGCAAGCTATCCTGGACCTTTTAAAAACAGCGCTAGAAGTCGCCGTCCTTGACATACGGCTGACTCCAGAGGGTAACCTGAAGCAGCACTGACTTGAGCCAGGCCTGGTACATCTTGTTTACCTCTTCTGCGCTATGCCCCTTCTTGGCCAGGAAAGGCTGGAGGGTGAAGGTAATGGGGTAGATCAGCGCCGGCAGGTAGCGGTAGCTGATATTTTCGACTGAAGGAGCGCTATCTGTCTGGTTCTTCTTGGTGCGATGATGGCGCAGTCCGATCTCGTACTGGTAGTCCAGCCATGCCTGGTCGTAGTTGGCCGCGGCGGTATCCAGAATCCACTGGCCAAAGCGCTTGCGCACAGCAGCGAGATAATCGGCATTAGGCTGACCATCGGTTTTGTTGGTGAAATAATAGAGCAGGTGAGGGTGATTGCCAACGAAGCCATACCAGACGTCGAGGATGGCTTCAACCTGATCTGCCAATACCTCGCGGGACATACGCAGATAGCGGACGTCTTCATCGGTAAAGAGGACGGTCTGTTTGAGCTGCTCAAACTCTTCGAGAGTAATGGGCGAGCGCGGCACGTTGGCTGTACCATAGGTGTAGCCAGGGATAGTTGTCTGACTCATCGTGGACCTCCAGCAGCTTCAGAATGGCGAACGGTAGCTGTAAATTGCTCCCAGGTTCGCTGTTGCTCATCAGGTGCCGCCACCTCGTGATCGGGACACTCGAGGCGTAAGTGGCAGCTGCCGAATGGCGCATTCACGAACATGCAATGATGGGGCCGTTCTGGATCCGCATGCACATGGGGCCGAAAGAACCGGCAGGTAACGCACATGCGTGACACCGGAATCTGCCCACGCTCTTGCAACATGCGGATGATCTTGATCAATGCGAGCAGGAGGATCTCTTGCTCAGCATCAGAAAGCAGATGCACAACATCCATCAGAAAGTCGGGCCATCTGGCAATGCGCTCTGCTTCCTGCTGTCCGGCAGGTGTAAGCGTCGCGATCATCACTCGAGCATCCTCCGATGATGGTGCTTTTTGGACCAGCCCCTTTCTCATCAGCGTTGCGACAGCTTCGCTGACCGTTGCCGGCGTCACGGCCAGCCGATCGGCAATGCCCGACAGACGCAAACCTTGTTCTGATCGCAATAAGGCAAGGATTTGTGCCTGTGTCGGTGTGAGCCCACGCTGTCCTGCCTGCTGCCAGGCATGGCTTCTGAGGGCAAGGCTGATCTTGGCAAGTCCGATTAACACTTTGTGGGTCACTGAATCATCTGTCTGCTCGAAAGATTGCATGTTCGCTGCACCACTATTTATTTAGGACTCCTAAATAATACCGTTCTGCGTTGTTGTTGTCAAGTGCTGGCAGACCTTATGTGCGGGGCAATCCCTCGTCAGCAATCGCCTGAAGCCACATCGCCCGATCGTCGGGATTGAGCAGGATACTGGTACGCACTGCCTGGGCAAAACTCTCCTGCCTGTAGAGAGAAGCTGCAGAGCTCTCACGAACCTGCAAGCCAGGATCTATCGTCGATATCTGCCCTGTGCTGGCCAGCCGGTACAGGCAGGCGCGGATTGCTGTGTGCCCGCAATTGAGCACCTGTGCCAGCCGATCAAGCAGCATCGCCTGTATCGTGGCTGGATCAATGGCCCCGGCTTCCAGCCTGGCTAGGATATCAGCGCTCAATCGTACGCGTGCTGCCAGCATCGGTGGTTCCATCCCTTGCCGCTGTGCCTCGGCCAGGATGCTGTGAATGCTCAACCGCGCTGGCGGCACGTGCTCCAATGCACGCCGCGCTACCGGTGATAGCCTGGCTGCTGGGGGCGCATCAGCGTTCAGTGGTGGCAGTGCCATCTCCACCATACAGAAATAAAGCGCGTAATCCGCCAGGGCTGCTGCGTACCGGGGATAGCGAGCGATAGCATCGCTCAAGGCAGATAGCTGGCCAGCGCGCAACGCACGAGCCAGTGCATCTGCGGTGGCCAGGAAGACCTCATCTGCTGCTGCATCCATGTGAGGTTCGTGACCATAGAATGTGCCCGGCTCATCAGTCATAACTCCTGCTCCTTCTTCTGTGAACCTTTTCTTCATGCCTTTTGTAGCTCAAATGCGGTCCTCTCTGAAGTAACTTCTGGTTCATTGATAGCGGGCGGCGAGATCGGCATATGCCTGTTGTAACCATTTGCGTAGCGTAACCTGAGAAATGCCGAGGATGCGCCCAATCTCTTGTCGTGGCATCTCTTGAATGTCCAGTGTCACGGCCAGCTTTAGCGGCGGGTCTAATTGCGCAAGCAATGGCAAGAGATCAAGGTAATCGGCATGCTCCAACGCCTCTGCCGCCCTAGGGTCTGCAATGTCCCTTGTGCCAGGCATATCAGCACGTTCCTCGTCTCCGACAGACAATGCATCCAGAGAAGTCAGGAAGCGGCGGGGCACACGTTGCGCACGTTCAGTTGCCCGACTCCAGTATCCTTCCTTAATAGCCCAGGTTTCTAGCGTGTGCTGCTGGCAAAAACTAAGCGCTGTAGCAAAGAAGTGCAGCCAGCCGGGCTTGTGCTCGCGCCATTCAGTAATCATGCGCACCAGGCATTCTTCTTCCAGCTCCTCGCGCTGCTGCTCGGTTAGATGCCCATGCATCTTGGTCTGGTTAATATGGCATGCCCAGATGTGGATGCGACCTTGCACCCGTCGCACCACGATCTCTTCGAGCCGCCGAGCATCTGCTGGCATGCATTGCTCCAGCTTCCAGGCCCAATGGAGCAGGGTTTCGCAGAGCAGCTGGCCAGAACCTTCCACATATGCCCAGAAGGCGGGGGTACCTAGGAGTGGCTTCAGCGCTGCAATCTCCCTGGCAATGCGTGCGGCATGTGCAACAGTGGGGTTAGGAGCGTCGTCGCTGAAGTCGGCAATCGTACTGGCACCCATGCCAGCGGACTGGCTTGGGAGAGGGCCTGTGCCATCTCCGGCAGGGGGATGATCCATGATACACGCCTTTCTTTCATAGGGGTCGGGTCGCGCCCGCCAGCCCTCCTGATATCCGAATCGTATCTGATCGCTATCTCACTCATATGAGTCTGAATATGCAGGTTGATACTTTATGAGCACCTTATGCAAGGCATGGGGATAGAAGTACGGAGCAGGCGCGATCGCTGATGAGCAAGTAAGGGGATAGGGGCCTGATCGTCAAGACAACTGGTTATCTCGCCCTCTCCCACATCAAGATGTGGGAGAGGGCTCCTGCCGGCGACACGTCCCCCGGCGCGCCGAGCAGCAAGAACATCCCTACTAATGATGCACGCAACCAACGAAATCCACGCATCGTCTGCTCCGTTCGCGCTATCGCCAACGGCGCACATTGCGCCGCAGGGAATGCCTTGTTGCTCAGCCCGCCAGCGGATTATTGATCGCGCCCACGAAGAGGAGTGTGCCCGTCTGGTTGCCATGGATGGTTAGAAAGAATGGGCGATTGACGATCATGGAGGGGAGAGGAGTACATGGGTTAGCACAACCAGCGCCGATGCCGCTCGTAACACTGGTGACTGCGGCGGCGGTGGTTCCTGCTTCATCGACCTTGAGATAGGTCTTGTGCTCGACAGCGCTGATATACACCGCCGGCGTGCTCGTCATCGCGCTGAAGTTGGCGGTGCTCGGGGCGAATGCGCTCCTCATCCCCAGGGCTTTGGGGGCCGGGATGAGACTCTGATCGAAATTGACCGTGCAGCGTGGCAGTTGCAGAGTCGCAGGTTCTGTGGTCTGGAACTGCTTCTGCCAGGCGTTCCAGTTCTGGGTCGTGAGCTGTTGCTCGAAGGTTGCCAGGCTGGAGGATTGTGCGGGCAGGTAGATATCCATGCTCCAGGGACTGTTGGCGCCGAACGGCAGTTGGATCGCTTGAAAGCCGCTCCCTTGGAAGTAGCGGTAGGATGTAGAATATGTGCTCATCAGTGGAAAGCGCCAACAAACTCGTCGTCGAAGCGCGCCTCAAGGGGGCCAGCATGCACTGGCAGCGCCAGAACGTCAATCCCATGCTCGCCTTACGTAATGGCGTCTGTAATGAACGGTGGCTGGAGACCTGGCGCACCAGCGCAGCCAACGGCAAAGCGCTCGGACCGCTCGCGCCCAGCAGCGGGCACCATCGTTGGCCTCTTCCTGCGCTGCTTTGCCTGACGAACTCCCTGCTCCCGCCTCAAGAGCGGCAACTCCGCCGCCCGCTCCTCCTCGCATGCCGCCAGAGCCTGCGACCACCCTGCCTAGCTCCTGCCGTCCTTCCCCGCATCATCCCTGGAAAAAAGCTCCTGCCTGTCGCCCAAAGGCTTTTGCAAAAATGTGAGGGACACCCGTTATCTCTGATGGCGCCTTTGCTCCATCTCCCCAGGGTGCTTCTTGTGCATATCCCTGGGGAGATAGGCTCTCTTATGCATTCACGTCTACTACAACTCGGCCACGGATCTGACCCTGAAGAATTTTTTGGCTAAGCGCAGGTACTGCCGCAAGTGGCACAACTTGAATTATCTTGTCCAGCGTATCCTTCGGAAGATCGCGGGCCAGCCGCTTCCAGGCGGTGCGCCGTCGTTCAGACGGGCAGACCACTGAGTCAATTCCTAGCAGGTTGACGCTGCGCAGAATGAGGGGGAGAACCGTGCTGGAGAATGCGTTCCCACCGGCGTTGCCACATGCTGCGATGCTCCCCCCATATGCGATAGATTGGAGCAATGCAGCCAGCGTTTCGCCACCGACAGTATCCACGGCACTGGCCCAGCGTTCAGATTCCAAAGGCCTGCTGGAGGGAGTGAGCCGGCCAGTGATCTCGTGCGCGCCAAGCGATTGTAGATACTCGTGTGCCTCCTCCCTGCCCGTAGAAGCAGCCACCCGATAGCCAAGATTGGCGAGCAGCGCCACAGCCACACTGCCCACACCTCCTGATGCACCGGTGACAATTACCGGGTGCTTTGCAGTCGTCAAACCGTGCTCTTCGAGGGCCATCACGCAGAGCATAGCAGTGAACCCGGCGGTGCCAATACCCATTGCCTGCTTGAGATCGAGGCCCTCAGGCAAGCCGATGAGCCATTCTCCTTTGACGCGCGCGAACTGGGCATAGCCGCCCCAGTGACGCTCGCCGATGCCCCAACCGGTCAGTACGACGGCATCTCCTGGCTTCCAGGCCGGGGAATGCGATTCTTCCACGGTTCCAGCGAGGTCAATTCCCGGTACCATTGGATAGCTCCGCACAACTTTGGCTTTGTTGGTGACAGCGAGGCCATCTTTGTAGTTAAGGCTGGAGTAGGCGACACGAACCAGAACATCTCCCTCCGGGAGGGCGTTTGTCTCCAGCTCTTGTATCGCTGCCTGGACCGCACCATTCTCCTGACCGAGAATAAGCGCCTTGAATCTTCCTGTTTGTGTCATCATCGTTCCTCCAAAAATGAAAGTGAGAGTCAGACCAGAAAACAGTGTGACAGTAGCCGCTAACGCCGCACCGCTCGTGCCGTGACGAGGAAGTCGCCGGCGGGTTATCGGAAGCTATTGGAGCCAACGCCTGCTCATCATACTACCGCTCGCGAGGTAGCCAGGGGCTGGTGAACTTCTCTGGGTTCTGTACTTCCATTGCCAGAGCCAGTTATGCAACCACTTGAGATGAGAAAAGAGTCAGCTGCTACTGTTCGGGTGATCGGCGGCCAAAAAAACCAATGCCGATGATGCTCATCACAACCTCGCCACGCTGGTTGAGCACCTCTCCACGGGAGCGAATGATACCCATATCGGGCCGGCTACGGGATGGTGTGGCTTCAATCACGGTGAACTGTGCCCGGAGAATATCTCCTGGACGGACAGGTCGTGGCCAGCGTACTTCGTCAACACCAGGTGATCCCAGACTTGCCGTCTGATTGAGCAGCTTATCAACCAGCAGGCGCATATAGATGCCTACAGTGTGCCACCCGCTGGCGATCAGGCCGCCATATATGGAACTTTTAGCTCGTTCGGGATCCACATGAAAGGGCTGGGGATCAAATTGTTGGGCAAAGGCGATGATATCTGCTTCGGTGATCTGATGGCTGCCAAGATCGACGGTTGTCCCAACCGGGAGATCTTCGAAATAGATCATAGGTGCCTTTCTTGTAGCTATCTGGTAGGATTATTTGCCAGGATCGGCAAAGATTGTACCGCAGAGGATGCGAGGATGGTAGGGGCTTGCGCACGGCGCAGCTCAGGACAGAACAGTATATCACATTTGCGGGTAACACCACCATTTGGAGATGATAGAACACCACCATTTGGAGATGATAGTCAGAGTGCATAAAAGGTTCTTCGGGGGCCGGTAATCACCGGCCCCCGATAGCAGCGACTTTGCTATGATAGTGGGAGCAGTGCGATAGCTCGTCCTGGTCCACCAGTAGAACCAGCTACCTTGGCTGGCAGAAACATGAAGTAAGCACCACGCGGCGGCAGGTTACCAAGGCCGGTGAGAAGCTCGACGTAACGCATACCACGGCTGAGGCCTTCGTGGTGTGCTGGAGCTCCCAGATGCGATGCACCAATGCTGGGCGCATCAATGCCCAGGCAGCGCACCCCGCGATCGTGCAGATAGAGCACGGCAGGCACGTCGGGCGCAGGCCAGCCGGGTCCCCGCTGGAAAAGGAATGGCCCACGGCAATAGGCGTCTCCGTCCGGGCCTTGCACATAGTAACGATCCCAGCCGGTGTAGAGCAATACAATCTCGCCGGGCCGAATCTGCCCATGCTCGTGCTCCCACGCCTGAATATGCTCTGGGGTGATCCACGGGCTCTCACCACGATCGCCCTGGCCAGAAAGGTGTGTGACGTCCACAGTGACGGCGGGACCCATCAGGTCTTCAAGGGGAACCAGATCGCCGGTCTGGAGACCCCATTCGCCGGCCCACGGCAAGCCGGAATCGGGTGGGGGAATAAAGTGGGTTGGCGCGTCAAAATGCGTGCCGCAATGCTCATCAATGATCCAGAAACGGGTCTGGTATGGCCCAATGGTTGGCACGAATCCCTGCCGCTCGGTGAGATCGGTATAGTAGTTCCAGACCTTTGCCGCGAATGGCATATGCGTTGGCCAGTTAGACGGCAGGTCGGGAGATATGGTGACCGAGAGATCAATAATACGACAGCTACGAAGCAGGTCCCAGTTCGCCATCCTGTTCCTCCTTCCGCAGGTATGGTAAAGCTGTGTCCGCTGTCCCGGAATGGCAACGGGCCCGGATGGGCGCCCTTGGAACAGCCCGATGAGGTCACATGCGCTTCGTCTGCATGCCACTTTGCCGGCATAGCATCCCGAAGAATCACAGCGGGCACGAAAACTCCTGCGGCTGCCAGAACACGCCGTAAAAGATACATCGCGTGCTAAATCTTACGGAGTTTTCGTTGTGTCCGCTGTGATGGAGATCCACGCGTCTTAAATCGCGATTTCCTCCAACTCCTGGTGCGGCGGGATCCGGCGCAGGAGCAGTGTTGTGCACTCGCCAAAGCCCAGCACCACAGCGATGATCATCCAGACGATAAAAGGCGTGGTCACGCTGATCAGCACTGTCCACAGCAGCGTGCCGATGATCAGGCCGCCAGTGAACATCGCGCCAAGCCAGCCAACGGCCGTACCACGCACGCGGGTCGGGAAGCTCTCTGCCCAGTAGGCGTAGCCTGCACCTGACCAGGTACCATTAGTTGCCTGGTAGATGAGGAAGTAGACAATTGCGACGGCGATGAAATTGTGGAGGAAGATGAAGATGAGGTTCAACGGTCCAGTAAGAATACCGGTCACGATGAGCACCTCGCGGCGTCCCCACTTCTCGCCTAGTAAACCGCCAAGGAGATAGAAGAAATAGCCAATGCCTCCGGAGATCAGCAGAAGCGTTGCAGCCTGTGTAGCTGTCCAGCCATCATAGGTCGTGAGCCAGTAAGTGATATACACATTGGTCGCAACCCAGGAAGTAGAGTAGAAAAGCCAGACCATGGTAAGCAGACTAAGCTGACGCCGCACATAGCCTGGCGTGGCAAAAAGCTGTTTAACAGTGACCTTGGTGACCTCCTTCACATCAACGTTGTAACGCTTAAGAAGTTCGGCTACTCGCGCTTGATCCCCGGTCTTAATAGCGGCCTTCACCTCCTGAATATGTTCAAAGCGGTCAGATTCTTTGATCCAGATCCGGCCAATAATGACGACGATGAGCGGAATAATCCCGAGAAGGAAAACGGTACGCCAGCCGAAGCCGATGAATGCCAGGTACACGCCTGACGCCAGAAACACCCCCAGTGGCCAGCCTCCCTGGACAATCGAGTAGAGAAAACCGCGGTATTTGAAAGGCACTTGCTCATTGACCAGGGTGATGGAGATGGCCAGCTCAGAGTTTGCAAAGCCCGACGCAAGTGCGCGTACTACGGCCAGTTGCCAGTAGTTCTGGACGAAGTACGTGAGACCGGTGAAGATGGCTGCGGCGCTCAGGGAGAAGACCCACATCCATTTTCGTCCCTTGGTGTCCATCCCATAGCCAACAAGCAGGGTAATGATGAACATTGAGGCGTAGATGATGAACCCCAACAGGCCGACGAAAGAAGGCGAGAGATGGAGGTCTGACGCGATATTAGGGAAGGTCAGGACCAACAGGTTGAAATCATACGAAGCCAGCGACCACCCGGCAAGGGCAATGATGATAAGATAAGTTGCATAACGCGGATCGTATTGCGTGACGCGGGTGGGGAGAGGGGTGCTGCGCTGTTCAAACGAGCCAGCAGTAGCCATGGCTGTGGTTGCCTCCTTCTGCAAATCAGCGAATGATACAACAAGTTTCCAGACAGCCAGTGTTTTAAAACTACCCGAGATACTGGCCTCCCAATGGCCTTGTCAGCAAAAGGAAGAAGTCATCAGCTCTGCGGTTGGCTAACACCTCCTTTCGTACTCAGCAGGGTTGCCTCGGCACGGGCCAGCGGCGTTGTGAGCGCTTGTGCACGCAGCTTTTCCAGCGCTTCCAGGCCGCCAGTCTGAACATCCGAGAATTCGCGAGCAAAGCGGCCCGAGAGGATGTCATCATGCAACACGCGTCGGAACCGTTCGCGCAGCCATGTGCCGTCGTCACGAGTAATGGCGCGCAACTGGCCATACTGGCTGGTGTGCGAGTGGAAAGTAAGTTGTCCAAAAAGACCATGCTCTGCGGCACGTTCCAGGACTTCAGCCGGCTCTTTAGACAGATACATTTCGTACAGAATGGCCTCATCACTAAATCCAGCCTCATGGAGCACCTCATAGGCAGTCCGCAGGGTCACAAGAATTACCGGCCAGATAGCCTGCTCGCTGAAAAGGTCGAGTGCTGCCTCTTCGAGGGCTGATGAGCCGATCGCGCCACCACGCGTGGCACCAATGCCTCGCGCAATAGAGAGGGCAACGGCAAGGGCTTGACCACTCTGGTTACGTTCAACGGCAACGAAGCATGGGTATGGCTCACCCCGGAGAAATCGATCGCGAACGCCAGCACCAATCATGCGTGGGGCGACCATAACCACATCAAGCTCCTCTGGTAGATCGAGGAGGCCAAATGCCACATTGTAGCCGGAGGCGACGACCAGGGTAGTACCCGGCCGGAGATAGGGACGGATCTGCTCACGGAAGACCTCGGGCTGTGCCTCGTCTGGGATAAGCAAGAAGACCACCTCGCCCCAGGCTGCTGCCTCAGGAATGGATACCACGCGAAAACCATCGGCGATAGCCGCTGCTTTATAGGAATCTTCGCGGTTGCCAATGACAATCTGGGCCACGCCGCTATCGCGCAGGTTTTTTGATTGCGCCGCTCCCTGATTGCCATAGCCGATGAAAGCCACTCGCTTTGTCTGAATGAGAGAGAGATCGGCGTCGGTGTCATAGTAGATGGGTGCGCTCATCGGAGCCTGTCCTCCCTTTTTGTCAAAGGTGTTCCTTAACCATGTGGTCTCTAGCCCCTGCTAAATGGTTAGCAGTTATGTGTTGGTGTTTGTTGCACGGCCTGGTCCTTTCCAGCGTCCCGATAGCTGCGCCGCTACTTTTACAGCCTCAATCATGCTCACCGGGCTGGCTATGCCTTTGCCAGCAATATCGAAGGCTGTCCCATGATCAACGCTGGTGCGCAGAATGGGCAGGCCCAGCGTCACGCTGACTGTCTTCTCAAAGTCGATCATCTTGGCCGCAATATGCCCCTGGTCGTGGTAGAGAGAGAGTACGGCATCATACCGCCCCTTGCGCGCAAAATGAAACACCGCGTCGGCAGGAACTGGCCCAACAACATCCATCCCGGCGGCCCGTGCACGCTCCACCGCCGGACGCAACGAGCGTATCTCTTCGTCGCCGATCAGCCCACCATCGCCAGCATGGGGATTAAGTGCGGCTACGGCTAGCTTTGGTTGCTCATAACCAATGTCCTGCAGTGCCCGGTAGCTTCGAATGATGCCACGAAAGGCTTGTTCGGGATCAGCAATCTGGCTGCATGCCTGCACAAGCGGAACATGGCGTGTCAGAAAGAAGATTTTGACGTTCTCGATGACAAACATTGTCATCGCGTTGGTGGCGCCCGTCAGATCGGCCAGCATCTCCGTGTGGCCAATATATGGCACGCTGCCCATCCTGAGTGCCTCTTTGTTGAGCGGAGCGGTGACGATCCCGGCGATCCGGCCGGCCAGAGCAAGTTCTACAGCTCGTTTAACGTACAGGTAGGAAGCACGACCTGCCACTGCTTGAACCTCACCCATGACGATCTGGTATCCATCAACCGCACCAACATCGACCAGCGGTAGAATGCCTTGCTTCCAGTTGATCTCTTCAAGCTCCTGCACCACCTGAATCTCTGCCCGTAAACCGCTCTGTTCAAGCGCTCGCGCCACTACGGAGCGGTCGCCAATGAGCAAAGGATAGGCACAGGCCCATACCTGATCATCCAAGGCTGCTTTGACGGCTATTTCCGGCCCGATCCCTGCCGGATCGCCAAGAGTTAATCCAAATGTGCGCTTTTGCAGCATTTCATTTTCACCCTGTCATTGAAACTCTTCAGTCAAACCGCTGCAATTTGCAGCTCCGCTTTACCCGCGCGAACGGGAATGCCATGCCTGTTGTAGCGCAGCAAGGCAACGGACCATAGCATCCTGGTCGCCAACTGCACCGCCTTTTGTCACAATTGGTTGCCCGGCAAACGGCCCATCAGCCAGGTAGCTGAGAGCAGCCAGCGGCAGCACCTCTGCCTCGATGTCCAGCCTGGTCACCGCCAATGCTTTTAGCGTATGGGCGGCGATATCACCACCGCTCAGGTAGCAGCCGGCAAATGGATACTGTGACCAGAGTACCTGCGTGAGTGTAGCCAGAGCTGGTGCTATCGCCTCCGGGTCGGCATCGAGTATTGGCGATGTCGCCACGGCGAACACCGGCATTTCCCGCAACCACTGTCCCAGGAGGCGATTGCCCAATGCGCGAGCATCTCCCCGCAACTCTGCTGTAGAGACGATGACCAGCTGCACTCCAGGCTGACGTGCCAGCATATCCAGTTGCCACCGCGCTGTCTCCATCAGACTTCCGCATATGGCAAGCACCGGTGGTCCCTGACGAAAATCATAGTGTTCTGTCAGATGCCCTGTACCCTGGTCATATGCAGCCAGGATCGGTGGAGCGCCGGCAGATCTTGTTTCGGCAAAGCTGTATATCCGGGCGGCATAGGCCGCTGATAGCGGTCCTGGATCGGCAGGTAACCAGTACTTCCATACGCTTCCCGTTTTGCTGGTGCGGGCTCCTGCCTGCCCTGCTTCCCGGTAAGGTCCTCCCACAGCAGCCCACCTCTCTGCCATCGCCATAGCGATGGCTTCGATGTCCGTATTAGTCTCGGCATCCGCTACTACCACTCGTTCACTCAGCACGTCAAGCGCTGCGATGATTGCTTCAGGCCCCTCATGAACCACGGCAAGGGGTAACCGCGCTACTGGCTCACCGAGCTGATACTGAATCAGGTCGCAGACATTGTCTGTGTGTACTGGCGTCCATGGGTCACGCGCCGCATCCGTCTGTGAGACGGGTCGCCCGTGGACAAAGTGCTGGCTGTCCCGTGTCGTGCGGCCAGACTCAGGAAATGCCGGGGCAAGGATGATACCGCAGCCAGCATCCTCTGTCAGCACGGCTCGTATTGCAGCACCGATTGGACCACGTAGCGTGCTGTCAATACGCAGACCAATCGGACCGTGCCATGTTAGACGTAGTAATTGCCACCAGGATCTGACCAACTGTTCTGCTTCTCCAGGTGGAGCGAAGCGCACCGCAAGATCTACGATCCCCACGGTGCCGTCCAGCAGGCGAAGGTGGCTCTGTGGCACCTGAGCTGTCCAGACCGGGGCTTTGCCGCCGCGCCGGCGGATCAGCGCGCCAGTAGCGCAGGCACCAGTCAGATCATCAGCCAAGATCCACAGAGCTGCTCACCCCCTCCTGACTGGTCTGCCTGGCCGGTTCGCCGTCCACCCATACATCCGGTCCCGCTTCGCGCAACCGGTGGATAGCATCTGGACCCACTTCAGCATTCGTGACAATGGCGTAAAAAGCAGAGAGCGGTGCAAAGGTTAAAAAAGTGCGGCGCCCATACTTTGTCCAGTCGGCAACAAGAAAAGCGCGGGAAGCTGCCTGGATCATTCGCTGTTTGAGCGCAATCTTCGTCTGAATTTTGGTCATAGCGCCCAGGGATGGGTCGAAAGCATCGCAGCCAATGAATGAGACATCCACGTGGGTCTGTTGCACCAGCCATTCGCTAAATGGACCGTCGAGGCAGTAAACGCCTGTATGCACGTGGCCACCGGTACACAGCACAGCGATCCCATCAATGTCGGCCAGCTCCATCGCAATGACAAGATCGTTGGTCACCACTGTTAGAGGTTTCACCTCTTTGAGCCGCCTGGCAATCTCCAGGGTGGTTGAGCCAGCGTCAAGCAATACGGTATTGCCGGGTCGTACTGCGGCGGCTGCTACCACCGCTAGACGCTGTTTCTCGCCCACTTGCGTATGTGATTTGAACCGGTGTGGCCATTCTGCGGCCATATCTCCTGTAGACAGTGCCCCACCATGCGTTCGCCTGGCAAGCTGGCGCGCTTCCAGATACTCGAGATCGCGGCGGATGGTCATTGGTGAGACGCCAAACCGATGAGCCAAGTCTGCGATAGTCACATTGCCCTGGCTCTGCAGCATTGAGAAGATCAGTCGTCTGCGTTGGGCTGCCAGCAGCATAGGCTTCCTCCCATTCGCGAGCGGAGTCGCACCTGGTTCATTTATGTACGAATCTGTAAGAATCCGTGCGGATCTGTTGCTTAAAGTGTACCTGAGTTCTGCGTGGTTGTCAATCCTGGGCAGAAGCTTGACGGGATGATCAGGCACGTGCTACCATGTGAAAAAATGGCTCCGTGTGAGCACTATAACTCTAAGCCACCTCGTTAGGTGAGGCGTCAACGGGAATACAGGCCACTGACCGGAAACGTCGAGAGACGCCGACGGTTAGACCAGGTCTCGCCGGCTTAAGGCGTGACTCAAAGTGGCTGGCCGGAGGATCCGGCCTACGTCCCGTTGTGCCAAAGCTCAACCAGGAGGAGCGTGCTGCGACAGGCGCAGAGGATTTGCAGCTCTATGCTGCTTGATCCTTCGGCTATGCCCCCTCTGGTTGAGAGGGGGTTTTTTGTTGGCCAATTACGCGCCGATGGGGGAGTGATGAGCAATGGCAGATACTCAGCTTGACCAGGAAGCCCGAAAGCAACGACGCAATCAGCGTCGTACGCTTCGTCGCCGTCTGTTGTTACTACTCGCCGTGATTGGGCCAGGCCTTATCATGGGTGTGGTAGACGATGATGCAACCGGCATTACTGGCTATTCTCTTGCCGGCGCACAGTATGGCTATGGCCTGCTCTGGGCTGTAGTGCTGGTTACCGTGAGCCTGATTGTCGTTCAAGAGATGGTTGCCCGTATGGGCGTACTGACTGGCAAGGGCCTGGCAGACTTGATTCGTGAGCGCTTTGGCGTGCGCGTTGCATTCTGGAGCATGCTGGCGCTGCTCGTTGCGAATGCTGCTACCACTGTCGCCGAGTTCGCGGGCATTGCCGGTGCTGCAGATATCTTTGGGATCAGCCCTTGGATCGCCGTGCCACTGGTTGCCATTGCTGTCTGGCTGCTAGTGCTGCGTGGCTCCTACCGCTATGTCGAGCGGTTCCTGCTCATCTTAAGCGCTGTCTATATCAGCTATGTGATCAGCGGTTTCGTTGTTCACCCAGACTGGGGGCAGGTGCTGCATCAGACCATCGTGCCACCAATTCAACTCAACCAGGGCTACCTGCTGACTCTAGTTTCCGTCATCGGTACGACCATTGCGCCCTGGATGCCGTTCTACCAGCAATCGGCCATTGCCGACAAAGGCTTGCATCCGGCCGATCTAGCCTATGAGCAGATAGATACTTATGCTGGTGCATTTGTTTCCGATTTCATCGCCTTCTTCATCGTAGTGGCTACCGGCGCAACCCTGTATGTACATCATATTCAGATTGCACAGGCAAAAGATGCGGCCCTTGCCCTGGCTCCATTGGTGGGAAAGTACGCCGAGCTGCTCTTCGCCATCGGGCTCTTCAATGCCTCTTTCATGGCGGCAGCAGTGCTCCCCCTCTCCACCGCCTACTCGATCTGTGAGGCATTTGGCTGGGAGCGAGGCGTAGATCGATCTTTTCGAGAGGCGCCACAGTTCCTCACACTGTACACGGCGCTCATCATTCTGGGAGCCGCCGTTGCAACATTCGTACCGGCTGGCAACCTCGTCTTCGTCCTCAACCTGCCCAATATTGTAGGTGGCATGCTCCTGCCCGTTGTGCTGGTGTTAATGATCCTGCTCTGCAATGATAAACGTCTGTTGGGACGGTACGTCAATGGGCCAGTACGCAACGTAATCGCCTGGGTGACCACGATCATTCTGACGATTCTGGCCCTGCTGATTATCATTACCATCCTGTTTCCTGGTATTGGCGGGAGCTGATGCCACCTTGACAACGTTTGCTCATCCCGTCGCCATTTACCTGCTACTATCTTCACCCCACTCGCATTGAGCGAAGTGAAATGGCGAAAAGCTCGATAGGCGCGATCTAATCGCCCTCGTAGCGTTTGAAGAGCAGGCAAACATTATGCCCTCCAAACCCCATTGAATTCGAGAGCGCTACATTTACCGCTCGGTAGCGTGCCTCATTAGGTACGTAATCCAGATCGCACTCAGGATCAGGGTGGTGCAGATTGATAGTTGGCGGAATGATGCCGTGCACGATGCTAAGCACTGCGATTGCCGCCTCGATACCTCCTGCCGCACCAATAGTGTGGCCGATCATTGATTTGCTTGAACTTACTGCAAGACGATAGGCATGTTCTCCAAAGACCGTCTTGATAGCAGTGGTCTCGGTCCGGTCATTGTAGATGGTTGCCGTGCCATGAGCATTGATGTAATCCACAGCTTCAGGTGGGAGATGAGCCTGATCAAGTGCCTCACGCATGGCCCGTACCAGTCCTTCGCCGCCGGGAGCGGGCTCGGTGATATGGTAGGCATCGCTGGTTGCACCATAGCCAACCAGCTCGCAGTAGATGCGCGCGCCACGGCGACGAGCAAGCTCCAGGTCCTCCAGTATCATGACGCCGGCCCCTTCACCCATGACGAAGCCATCACGTGTGGCATCAAAGGGGCGGCTGGCAGTAGCAGGATCATCGTTGCGGCGTGAAAGTGCCCGTGCGCTGGCAAAGGCAGCAATACCGATGCCGGAGATCAGCGCTTCAGTTCCCCCGGCGATCATGACCTGTGCGCGCCCAAAACGGATCTTATCGGCGGCCTCGCCAATAGCGTTAGCACTGGTTGCACAGGCCGAACTGGTACAGAAATTTGGCCCTTTTGCCTTGAGCATCATGGAGATGATGCTTGATGCAGCATCTGGCATAAGCATAGTGGAAAGAAAAGGAGTGATGCGGTCGGGCCGGCCTTCCCGTAACACCTGGAAATGCTCATCCAGACGTGGTGATGCAGCTATACCTGAGCCGATGATAACACCAGTGTTGTTCGCAAGCTCGTCAGTGACCTCCAGCCCTGCGTCAGTAATAGCCTGCTTGGCAGCAGCGACTGCATACCATACATTGATATCTGTGCGGCGCACCTCCTTGCAATCCATGTACTGCATGGGATCAAAGCCACGCACTTCTGCAGCGATCCTGACCGAGAATGCACTTGCGTCGAACCGCGTGATCGGTCCTACCCCAGAGACGCCGCGACAGAGCGCATCCCAGGTCTCCGCCACTGTATTCCCCACAGGGGTAACCAGCCCTAACCCTGTCACTGCCACCCGACTGACCATGGTTGCATACCTCCCCTATAACGAGCTCTACGCCATCTTTATCTTTTCTTTATATAACGTGCGTATTATACACCCATAGCAGAGACTGTGTACACCTGAGGTACGATCTGGCACCGATGGTTCTGGGGGCAGCTCTGTACCTTAGGGGGTAGTTACACATCATCGCCCGCTGGCCCGCAACTGCTGCTCCGCCTGCGCCAGCAGCACGCTCACCTGTGGATTTGGCGCCAGTCGCAGGCTTTCCTGGAGCACCGTAATAGCATCGGCATCGTGCTTATACTGCACATAATATGCGCCCAGCCGCGCCAGTGCTAGCGGATAGAGTGCTGTTGTCGCCTGCTCAAGGGGGGTCTGGATGACCGTGCCATCTGCTAGGCCACGCAAATCGAAGTGCGGCAACGGTGGATCATAGTCTCCAGGATGCATCCATATGCGGAATCCCAGCCCATCTGGCTCGCGGTAAAAACTCTGCCCGACTGCATCCAGATCGGGATCAGCTCCGGCAAGCGGCAGCAAGTAAACCGGGCGTCCGGCGCGCAAACTCTCGCGGATGAAATCATCTATCAGGCCTATATAGCGCTTTTGGAGCTCGTTTGTATCTACCGGCTGGCCAGCCTCCCAGGCATCGCGCAGCACCATAAATGCGTGTAACTCCGGTTGCAATGGATTTAACAGCCAGGGGTAGTGTTCCTGGAGATAGCCATAATACCACTTGTAATGCATCAGCGAGATATCCACTGTGGCTACGTCTCGCCGCTGGCCCAGCACATATTCATAATACCAGGCCGGCGACAGGAAGTCCCAGTTATCGCTCAGCACCAGTGCATTGGGAGCAAAGCTGGCAAAGGCATTCTCAACGAAGTGTAGTGCCAGCTCATTTTGATGCTGGTCTGACGGCGCATAGTTCACCGCAATGGTTGTTGCGGGCAGTGCCAGTGTTATTGCTGCCGCCAGCGTCAGTCCAACACTCCAGCGCCCTATGCTCACCCAGGACGCTCCCTTCTCCGTAAGAGAGGGATGGCGGGCCTGCGCAACCTGCTCCTGCCTGCGATGGCGATGCCGTATGCCCATGACAGCCAGCAAAAGAACTGATTCCAACAACCACCCTATGCCTAGTGCCATCCACCAGCTGAGTACCAATATGGCTGGCAGATAGTAGGCATCAATCTCAGAGATCGTATAAGTTAGGGACCAGGCAATATCGAGACCAAAAAGCAGCAGCGTCAAAACGAGCACCTGGCGTTGTGCGCGCCAGAGCCACCAGATACCGGGAAGCGCCAGAGCCTCGAGTGCGATGAAACCGAACTGCTGGGGCACAATCGTCAGCATCTCCTGGAAATTGCTGCCGAGATCCTGCAGATCAAATTGCTGACTCGCGTACTGGGCGCCGCGTATATGGCGGATAAAGTTTGCCAGCGTCTCCGGATCGTCCCAGTTAATGATGGGATGCTGGGCTGCTCGGATTGGGAGATAGAGATAGAGGAGCAGCGGTAGCAGTAGCGCCAGCAGCAGAGTCCAGAGATGATTGCGGACCTCTGTCCAGCCGCCGCTGATCAGAATATAAGTCAGGAATGCCGGGAAGATGATCACTGAGATAAGATGGTTGGTGAACGAGAGACCCGTGATCAGTGCCCATGCATGTAACAGCCATGTGCTGCGTGTCCATGGGCGCCGTCCGACAGCTTTGCTGCGCCCATAGCGTTTAGTCCTCTCCTCAGCAATATCGCGATGGATCTCCCGGGTATAGGCCAGCGCCAGCCAGGTCGTCAAGGCGATGAAAAACAGATTAAATGTGTACATCTTGGTAACGGTGGCGCGGGACCAGAAGGTAATCGAGCCAGCCAGGAGCAACGCACCGGCCAGTGCCAACACCGGGATGAGTGCCTGGGAACAAATGGTTGGCAGAGTTGCCCCATCAGCCATAGCAAGCTGTTTGATCGAGTGATGCATACGTCGCCGCCTGGCAGCGCGGCCTTGCCGGCTGGCACTGCGGGTCGTCTCGCCTGGTCGAGCAAACAGATGACCGCTGCGCATCAGCGTCAGCAGTGCACCGTAGGAACAGAAGCAAGCGGCAGCAGCCATCACTGCTGAGAAGGCATTCATCCGCCAGGCCGCTACCTGTGCATTTCCACCGAGGGTATGCTCAATGAGATAGGCGAGCAGGGTATACAGAGGATAGCCAGTCGGATGTGAGATACTGAGCGTCCAGCCATCAGTAATCAGTTCGCCGCTATCGATGAAGGTAACGGTCGGCGCCAGTGTGCGGAAGTAGAGGCACAGCGGAACAACCAGTGCCAGGGCGCTACAGAGGCTACTTACAATGGTCGGCCAGCGGAGCTTATCCTCACGCTCTCCCGACGCTGGCGTAACGGCCATGGCTGTTGTTAGCTGCTTGCCGCCGGCCGGTGTGGCCGGGGATGATGCTCTGTCTAAAGATGAGGTTACCGCAGGGGGGTGATGGTCCGTCTGGCTCCGTTCACTATACGCCTTTTGCATCCCCGACCGCTGAGGAGGTCGCTGCCCGGTTCGTCGCGATCGTCCCATACTCCCTACCTCTGAGTGTCTTTTGTGCTCCAGGTGTCCGCTGAGCTTTTTACGGATAAGCTTTAATCGAGCTTGCTGAGCACTGCGAAAAGCTTTTCATTATCTGGCACCTCAGTGATGGGCCGATGGACATCTATGTAACGGATAATACCGGCTTTATCAATGATGAACAGTGCGCGCTCGGGCATACCGCGCTCATGGCGTACGCCATAAAGATCAGTGACTCTGCCCTGGGGATAAAAATCGGAAAGCAGCGGAAACGAGATACCGTATTGCTCTGCCCAGGCATTGAGTGCATATCTACTATCCATGCTGATACCAGCAACCTGCGTGTCATGCTGATTGAAACGCTCCAGATCAGCCTCGCAGGCGGGCATCTGCCTGGAGCATGTAGGGCTGAAGGCGAAGGGGAAAAACGCCAGAACCACATTTTTCGTTCCCCGATAATCGCTCAGGGTAAACGATTCGCCCTTCGCAGTGGGGAGCGTAAAGTCTGGCGCCTCATCGCCCACTTTGAGCGTCTTGGTTTCTGTCAGGCTCTCAGTGCTCATTGAAAACCTCCCGTGAATCTGGGTTGTAGGACCAGATTCTGCATATAGCTGGTATGAAACCGTTCTACCCGACCCCTATTATAGCATGCAGGAGCTGCTCGCAAACCATCCTCATAAGTTAGCAACGGTTCACGTGAATCATCCGTCTAAGCAAATACGGGTAGCGCTCCCACACAATGATGAAGACGTACTCCGGGAGCATGGAAACGTGAGCAGACAGCATCAGACAGATCTGATGTCATTGGCCGAGAATCGGGCGGTCCACAAAGGGAAGAGGACAACCCTGACCAGGAGACTATGGCACATTGGCGAAGCTTTCTGGGGTGGGGATGGTCTCTGGGGTATATTAGCCCCATTGGTAGCCGTAGGATTGCTCCTCGGCGGTGTGTCATGGCAGCTTCTTGGTCCTATCGAACCGTTCACCGATGCAGCGCGTTATCAGTGCTATGCCGTGGCCTTCTGGCGCGGCGCAGTAGCGTTGCGAGCCCTGACTGCCATGCACCATTGCCAGTTCCTGGCAAGCGTCGCAACTGTGGCTCCATTTCACACCTTGCCGCTCGAGTACCCGCTCCTGGCGCTTGTACCATTTACACTGGGGCTTACGGCCCCGGTGCCTTTCTACCAACTGGCCTTTGCTCTGTGGATGGGTATCCTGGTCGTGGCTGTCTATTTCCTTTTGCGGCAATTTGGCCCGCGTGGCTCGGGATTCCTTTTTCTCGTCTACCTGGTAGTTGGCGGCTGGGGAACGGCAATGGGACGCTTCGATCTGGTGCCAGCGGCGCTCGCATTGGGATCGCTCATAGCCGCTACTCGTGCACGCTGGCGATGGAGCTATGTGCTCCTGGCTCTGGCTACCATGCTCAAGTTTTATCCCGTTATCCTGCTGCCGGCGCTCTTCATTGCTGAACAGTGCGACCTGTATCTGAACTGGTATGATATGCGGCGTCTCTTCGGCATAGTCCTCTTTATCAGCATCTGTGCTGGATTGACCCTTCTTTCGCTCGCGCTGAGTGTGCCGGGTACGCTCATCCCCTTCTCCTACTTTGGCATGCGCCCGATTCAGGTGGAGTCACTACCAGCAACTATCCTCTGGTTCGCTCATCTTGCCGGTATTCCTTCCACCTACATTTTCACCTTCGGCTCCCTTAACGTCCTTAGCCCATGGAGCCATATCGTCTCGCTGCTGTTTACCGCAGCACTGATAGCGGGCTTGATCGGTGTCCTGCTTGCGCAGTTACGCGGGTGGCTTCGTCTTGATGAAGCTTATCTGGTGCTTCTTCTGGTGATTATCGTAACGGGCAAGGTTTTCAGCCCGCAATATCTCATCTGGCTGGCTCCAGTTGTGGCCTATGTGGCCCCCAAAAACTGGCGCTGGTTCCTGCTTTGGATAACGGTCTCTCTGCTTACGACCGTTATTTATCCCTATATCTATGATGTCGCGCCGATCCTGAAAGTACCCTATGTGCCCGCATTCTTCCCGGTCGTCGCCACGCGCGATCTGCTTCTCCTGTTCGTCACCGTGGCCTACGGTGGTAATCTGATCGGACTCCGGCGCACTCGCGCCGCAGCATCCACCAGCCTGAAGCACTGGCTCGCAATAAAATAGAGGGTCGATCATGGTATGAGCAGTTTTCAGGGAAGGGGCACAATTCTTTTCTTCTATTGAAGAAATAGCTCAATGCCGGAAATGCCGCTGCCCGGTATAGACCATTGCTATCGCGTATGAATTCGCGACGCGAATGATGTCTGCGTCGCGGTTGGACCCACCGGGCTGGATAATGGCCGTGACTCCTGCTTTTGCTGCCGCTTCGATGCCATCCGGGAAAGGAAAGTACGCATCAGAGGCCAGCACACTGCCCCGAGCGCGGCTGCCAGCGCGAATTACCGCGATCTGTACGCTATACAGCCTGTTTGTCTGGCCAGCGCCTACACCGACGATGGCCAGTTTCTTGGCCAGCACAATAGCATTCGATTTGACGTGCTTCACTGCTTTCCAGGCGAAAAGGAGATCAGTCAACTCTTCAAATGTTGGCTGGCGCTCTGTAACCACATGGCGTGAGATATCTTGCTCGTCGGTATAGTCGGGCGTTTGCACCAGAAAGCCTCCACTCACCCGGCGCATATCCAGCAAGCATGGATCCAGGCGCGCCTTGAGAGGGTATGGGCCAATAGGCCGGCATGTAGCCAGAATGCGCAGACGGCTATCCTGTCGAAGAATTGCCAGAGCCTCGGGTGTATAGCCAGGAGCAATAATACACTCGTAGAACAGCGGCAAAATCTCCTCAGCCGTGGCTTTATCCACCACCCGATTGAAACCCACCACACCACTATACGCGGCAACTGGATCGCCAGCGTGTGCACGCTTGTATGCCTCCACCAGCTTGTCATCGCAGGCCAGGCCACAAGGATTCGTATGGTTGATAATCACTGCCGTAGGTGAGGTGAAGCTAGCCACAGTGTTTAGCGCAGCATCAATATCAAGGATGTCCTTGAAAGAGAGTTCACGACCCTGCAATATTGCTGCTCCGGCGATAGTGGGTGGCATGTTCTGCTGCACATCCTGGTCTTGCGGTGCCTTAAGGGGTTTGCTCAGCTCTTCATCACAGGGTGGCGCGATGCCCCGCGAAGCATCGGTTGGGGGCGTCCCCGCACGTCCCCAGCCATAAAAGACCGCCGACTGATGCGGGTTCTCACCATGCTGCAATTCCCGCACTTTATGCAGTGCCAGCGTCATCTCTTCCGGGAACAGGTCTCCGTCCTGACTGCGAAGATAGGTGGCGATCTGCGTATCGTAGGTGGCAATGTGCTGGAAGGCCACGGCTGCCAGGCGGCGACGGGTAGTCATGCTCACCCCACCGGTAGCGCGCAATTCTGCGAGGACAGGCTGATAATCGGCTGGGCGTGTGAGGACCAGGACATCGGTGAAGTTACTGGCAGCCGCGCGTAAAAGGGCAGCATGACCAGCATCAAATGGGCTGATCATATCGGCCAGCGCCGTAGTACGATTACTGCTATCTTCTTGAAACGGGTGAAGGTTGCTGATCACTATGTCGATATGGGCAATGCCATTGGCTGAAGATTGCTGCCATTGGTCCACTTCTTGGTGCTTCGCAAGGATGGCTGTATAGATAGCGGGGTGAAACAGCTCTATCGGGCTGTGGGCAGCCTCTGGTAGGCCAGTAATCTCTGCAAGGCTATGGATCGGAATCCCTGCTGCAGTGAGGATCCTGGCAGTGTTGCTCGAAGCGTAGATAGTGACGTGAAGAGCGGCTAATTCCTGCGCAAAGGGGACAAGCTCTTCATGGTTCGCAACACTGATGATCGCTCGCATTGCTCTAACCCCCTTGAATGGCGCCTGGCCGGTAACCCTGGCGCAGATGATCAATACGGTGGCTCGTCAAATTAGGATAGGAGTTCTCTACTGCTGCCTTGCCAGGCTCAAACACCAGGACGAATGTGTTATCCATAACTATCCCCATTATACACGTTTTCTATGCATGCGAAGGTAACGGCAAGAAGCTGGGAGTAAGCATATCGCTATGCTCTTCCTCTTCTCACCCGTGCTCCAGCAAGCATGAGACAGGGGAAGTGCGCGTATCTGCCAAAAAGCATTGAGAGGGATAAGGGAACGCAGGAAACGCTTACAGCCGGCTCATAATGCTTTTCGCTGTACAGCGAAGCGTAGGGAAAACACCTGTGCCACGTACTGCAATGGCTTCGAAGCTTGGCACATTGCGCCGGTTGAGGTATCGCTCTAATACAGGTACCGGCAGCACGTTAGGCATATCCCGTTTGTTCCATTGAATCACAAAAGGATAATTACCCAGATCTTTACCCAGCGCCCGCATATGGCGTTCAAGCTCAATAATGCTCTGAAAGTTCTCTTCCAGCTTATCAGCCTGGGAGTCAACCACAAACACAATGCCATCCGCCCCATTGAGCACAGCTATACGCGTTCGCTCATAGAGCACCTGCCCTGGCACCGTATAGAGATGGAAGCGCATGCGAAAGCCATCGATGCTGCCCAGATCGAGAGGCAGAAAATCAAAGAAGAGCGTGCGCTCCGTCTCCGTAGCGATAGAAAGCAGCTCGCCTTTGGTATGAGCCGGCACCTGGCGATACACATACTGGAGATTCGTCGTTTTGCCACAGTAGCCAATGCCATAGTAGACAATCTTGCAGTGGATCTCGCGGGTCGCAAGATTGATCAGAGCCATATGGTGCTCTCCATCACTCTGGAGCTGGTAGTAGCCTGCAGAGGTCAGTCTTCCCTGGCCAGGGCATAGATAGGTACCCGGTCTTCAATCGCGGAACAAAAGATCAATGGTATCCTCAATGGACGACCGGAACTGCACATTGACGATAGATTTCTTCAAACGGGTGCTATCAGCTCGCACCCGTGCCAGCACACGGCCTAACTCTTCAGTGGCCTTTTTCGCCAGCACTTTAACCAGCCCGATATGCGTGATCTTATCGAATACAATGACCAGGAGCCATTGATCCTCGACCATAGCGGTATAAATATTTTCCTGGGTGCCTTGCTGAAAGATCGCCTTAAAATCGCGCTCGCCGAGCAACTCCGCGACATGCCGAGATGAAGAGAAAGCACCGGCTAAAAGTGCACCCAGCGCTGTTGCATCATGGATCCCGGCGTGTCCTTGTGTGAGAATCACCTGGCCACTTTTATCCAGTAGCATGATATAGCTGGCATTGGTTTCGGCCATTAACCGGGAGATCAGCGTGGCAATAATCGCCAGTTCCGCATCTGATACAATGAGGTTTGATAATTGCTCCATCCCAGCATGCCTCCATCTTGCCGTCCGCTTGTGGCTTAGTCCTATTATAGCAGATATGGATGCCCCAGAGGAGGATATCGGTGGTCTGGTTGGACTATGGTCCTGCTCGGCCACAAGCACTATCGGCAAGCCGAAGCCAGCCTATCAGGCCATATCCAGCGCCTCAATCAAAGCTGCGCGGCTGCGCTTAATCGTATAGCGAACCAGCCCCAGGCTCGCCGGCGAATCAGCAAGCGTGACTACCATAGCGAAATCACCGAGCGGGTCAATGCTAACCAACCCGCCTTCATATTCCATCAGCGTCCCGATGAGCTGACCTCGAGCCAGCTCGCGGCCAAGCGCCTCGGCTGCGTTCAAGCCACTAGAACTCATGGCGCTCAGGCACTCAAAGCTTGCCTCATTCCCCTGCCCCACCCCTTCAATAGTCAGCCCATCCCGTCCAACCAGCAGCGCAGCGCGCACGCCAGGAATAGTCAGAAATCGCGCGAGAGTTTCCTTCAGTTCAGGCATGGTGCTCTTCTCTTTCCTAAGCCATCCGCGTCATTCAATGGCTGCAGGTTTTCTGCTCTAGCCTCGACTATTATACCTGGCAGTACCTGCATATTGAGCACCACTGCTGCCAGGTTAGGATTTTCTGGCTACCTACCCCCTGCGGGGAATGAGAATCCCTACCTGATCAGCTTGCCCTGGCTCATCGCCGCATCACCCCATAATTTGGCGCTTCTTTGGTAATGATAACATCATGCGGATGACTCTCGCGCAGACCAGCACTCGTCATACGAACGAAGCGCGTCTGCTCTTGCATTGCAGCGATAGTTGGCGCGCCGCAGTATCCCATTGCCTGGCGCAGACCACCGACAAGCTGGTATATCAATGCGCTCAACGGTCCTTTATAAGGCACCCGTCCTTCAATGCCTTCCGCGATCAAGCGTGTCTCATCAGTCACATCTCCCTGAAAGTACCGGTCTTTACTATACGACCGCTGCTTCATCGCGCCAATGGAGCCCATCCCTCGGTAATCCTTGAACCGCTCACCTTGCGACATGATCAGTTCGCCGGGACTCTCTTCGACACCTGCCAGAAGACTCCCCAGCATGACTGCATCCGCACCGGCAGCAATAGCCTTGGCAATGTCGCCAGAATACTGGATCCCTCCATCAGCAATGATTGGAATATCGTAGCGTCGCGCTACCCTAGCAGCCTCATAGATGGCGGTGATTTGCGGAACACCCACTCCTGCCACTACCCGTGTCGTGCAGATCGCGCCCGCGCCAATACCCACCTTGACGGCATCTGCGCCGGCGGCTATAAGTGCCTCAGTACCCTCAGCAGTCGCTACATTGCCAGCAACGATCTGTGTCCGATCACCAAAGCGCCGCTTGATTCGCGCAACCGCATCCAGCACCATCTGGGAATGCCCATGAGCAGTATCCACCACCAGCACATCTACCTCTTCCGCAACCAGGGCAGCGCAGCGCTCATCACAGTCCGGTCCTACACCGACTGCTGCACCTACGCGCAGGCGCCCCTGCTCGTCCTTGGCTGCCCGTGGATATTGCTGCTTCTTTTGAATATCTTTGACGGTTATCAGACCACGCAAGAACCCGCGTTCGTCCACCACCGGCAATTTCTCTACTTTATAGCGATGGAGAATTTCCTGCGCTTCCTCCAGTGTCGTCCCCACTGGGGCAGTAATGAGCCGCTCTGTTGTCATCAGTTCGCGGATCGGACGATCGAGCCGCGTCTCAAAACGCAGGTCGCGGTTGGTCAAAATGCCAACAAGGCGGCCGTTTTCGGTGATAGGGATGCCGGAGATATGATACGTTGCCATGGTCTGGAGAGCCTGGCTGATTGGATCATCTGGTCCCAATGTGACCGGATCAGTAATCATGCCGAATTCCGAACGTTTGACTTTATCGACCTCGCGTGCCTGATCCGCGATCGAGAGGTTGCGGTGGATGACACCGAGGCCGCCCTCACGTGCCAGTGCAATAGCCAGTCGTGCTTCGGTCACAGTATCCATCGCAGCAGAGAGAATCGGAATATTGAGACTGATACGCCGTGTGAGCCGGGTAACGGTCGAAACTTCTCCCGGCAACACCGAAGAAGCAGCAGGTACTAACAGGACATCATCAAACGTCAATCCCATATCACCAAACTTGGCAGCTTTATCTTCGAATAAGGACATATCAGACCTCCTTCCAGAAACAACGCCTGCAACTACAGAACAGCGCCCCTGTGCGGGGGCGCTGAGCGTAAATAGCCTGGGTATAGCCCTCTCCAATGGGTTTTAGCGACAGAATAATGAATGCTATCACCTGCTCTGCGGAATGCTTGTCAGAACATATGTGCATTTATTATAACACATTATTACATATTATTGGCCGTCGCAGCAGCAACCCTGCTGCCGCATACCTTTGGAGCCGTTGGTCAGGTCCGCATATCATCACGATCAGATCTGGGCGCTACGCTGCACCGCCCCCTCGTTTGCAGCTTCAGGAGGGCTGTGCTACAATTTCGTAAGGGATGTGCATCTCCTCTCGACGAAACAGGCTTCCATAAGCAAGAGGATGAGAATGAGCCAGGTGCCGGTTACACAATATTTGCGAAGTGTGCCTCTCTGCTCTCTGTATCCTCTGCACTTCCATAATTTTCAGAGGATGCGCAGCAGCCATCAATTGAGAGGAAACGGAGAGCGGTCATGGCACAGGTAGTCTTCTGTCCAACATGTGGTGCCGGCTATCCAGCCGGAACGCACTTCTGCTCCAATTGTGGTGCCGCGCTCGATAGCACGACTCCGCGCCAGGCAACTGGCATGCTACCACCCAACCGATTGCTCAAAGGCCAGTATCTCATCCTCAAGAAGCTGGCACAAGGTGGGCAGAGCGCCGTGTATCTGGCCGCCGATACGCTGAAGGGCAGCGCCCGTGTAGCCATTAAAGAGATGAGCGAGGCCGGCCTCGATCCTGCTGAGCGCGATCAGGCGGTAAATGACTTCCTGCGCGAGGCCGGCATCCTCATCCGCCTGGATCATCCAGCTCTGGTGAAGGTCTATGCCACCTTTGTCGAAGATGGTAAGCACTTCATGGTCATGGAATATGTTGAGGGCCGGACATTGGAGGATGAATTGGAGGCTGCTGGTAAGCCCCTTCCGGAGGATCGTGTCCTGGCCTGGGCTGATCAGCTCTGTGATGTGCTTGCCTACCTCCATAGCCAGGATCCCCCCATCATCTACCGCGACTTGAAGCCGGGCAATATCATGTTGACACCTGATGGCAAGGTCAAGCTCATCGATTTTGGCATCGCCCGCTTCCAGCAGACTGGCCAGAGCAAAGATACCGTTTGTCTGGGTACCGATGGCTATGCTCCCATCGAACAGTACAGCGGCCACACGGAGCCACGCAGTGATATCTATGCGCTTGGTGCCACGCTTTACCATTTACTGACCAATAAGGTGCCACCCAGCGCACCAGCACGCGTGGCCAACCATGGGCGAATTACACCGCCACGCCAGTTGAATCCTGCATTAAGCCTGGACATTGATCGCGTAATTCTCAAAGCCATGGGCGTGCATCCGAACGAGCGCTACGCCAGTGTCACAGAATTACGTGCAGCCCTGCGCGCCTGCGCTGCCAGCAGTGATTACAGTGCGGCAAAGGTGCCCGGTACCAGCGCTTCGAGTGTGCGAACGGGCACAATGCCCCAGTCGGGCCCACACACGCGCCCGGCGACGGCCGTTGCCGGTGTGCTCTCGCTAACTGTCCCGCCACTGGCTGGAATTGGTGGACGCCCCATTCTCCGCATGAGTCCGGCGGCACTGGACTTCGGAGTGGTAACGGCAGGTATGCCTAAAATGGTGCTGGTGCTCTTGGTCAATGAGGGCGGTCATCGCCTGGATGTCGAGATCTTCTCAACCGATCCGGCGCTCCGCCTCAGCGTGGCCGATATTCGCCGCAATCAGGCGCGAATCGAGGTCTGGCTCGCGTCAGGCATGCTGCGATCTGGACGATATTCGACGACTCTGCGCGTCGAAAGCAATGGTGGCACAGCCATACTACCGGTGACCTATCGAATCAGTAGCGCCTCCAGCCCGGTTATCCCACGCCCCATGCCGGTGCCGATGGAAGAGGAAGATGACTATGCGTCTCCGCCGACAATGTCAGGTGGGGTCATGCGCACCCTGATTGCTCTAATGATTGGGTTAGCCTGGCTCCTCGCGAGCCTTCCCCATATTCACTGGTGGTTCTACGTCATGCCCCATATGATGGGGCCACATATGATGCCTCTGCCCTATGCGCCCTAGCAGACGTGCACGTGTTGCTTTACTGTACCTTGCTTCCTACCGGCTGAGCAACCTTGCCCACACCCAACCGCTGTAACATTGCATAATGTGCCTGCCACTCCAGAGCATCATCTAGCGGCGGCAGTGTAACATCTTCTCCATACTTGTGTCGCAACGCGAGCAGCAACAGATGATCGGCAAAATGTGGATTTTTGGGCAGCAGCGAACCATGCATATAGGTGCCGAATGCATTGCGGTAGACTGCCCCCTCGGTATGATCCTCGCTATTGTTCCCGTGGCCTTTAAGCACATAGCCAAGCGGCCTGGCTGTGCCCAGATAGGTGCGACCACCGTGATTCTCAAAGCCGACCAGCGTGGTCTCACCCCAGCGGATCGCAATGTTCCCGATGCAGCGCGGCGTTTTTGGCCCCGGATGTACCGTCCAGGCATCAAAAACGCCCAGACCGGGCATATCCGGACCTACAGCCGGCCGGTAATAGTGTGCCAGCAGCTGATAGCCACCGCATACCGCCAGCACCGGTACCCCATCTTCAATGGCTGCCCAGAGCCCTACCGCCTTGATCTCCCGCAGGTCGTCCGCAACCGGTGCTTGATCGCGATCCTGCCCTCCACCGATAAACAACAGATCGTATTCATCTGGGATGAGCGGATCCCCAATACCCAGTCCGACAACTCGCAACTGGATGCCACGCCAGTGGCAGCGCTCGCGGAATACAATAATGTTGCCGCGGTCACCATATAGATTGAGCTGATCAGGATAGAGATGTCCCAGGGTGAGCGTGTATTGTGACTCACGACGCTCCTGCTCATGCATGGTTGTGGTGGTCACTCCCTTCCCAGTAATGGCGTACATAGCCACGCCGCTCCAGTTCACCCCGAACGGCAAGCATACCGGTATACGTCGGGACAATATACAACGCTCCACCAGGCGGCGTGTGCTCTAACGCGATATCCAGAGCATGTGAAATATCCGGTTCCACTGTCCAGGTTAACGTGTTCTGGCGAGGAGGGAGAGCTGCCATGAGCTCATGGCTCTGCCCGCTGGAGGGGATGACGCCAGCATATTTCAGTCGCACGGCTAGATCAGCAGCACGAATGCCAGAAATCACCAGAAATTCTGGTAATCCGGCCAGTTGCTCGAACTCTGCATCCCAGATCCATGAAACGTCGTGTCCGTCAGCGGTATTATCGTTCAGCACGAGCATAAGATGACTGATATCGGCACGGTGGCGTTTAAGGGCCCGAAAAACCTCATTGAAGCCCGTTGGATTTTTGGCAAGCAGAATGCGCACCGTGCGATCGCCGGCGGCAATGCACTCGCCACGGCCGAATACTGGCGTAAAGCTTTCTATCCCGGTGCGCGCCGCTGCAAGCGATATGCCCAGTGCGGTCGCCACTGTTGCTGCCGCTGCTGCATTATAGACATTATAAAGACCCGGCAGTGCGAGAGTGAGCCGGGTACTCTCCGCTGGACCGGTAAGGCAAAATGTTGAGTGATCGAAATCCTCTTGCTGTACATTCGTGATGTGGACAGATGGCTCAGGTCGCTGCCACAGGCACCGTGGGCAGATATAGTGACCAATGTGGCTGTAGAACCGTATGCTATACACATAGTCGGTGCCACAGTCTGGGCAGGCCCGCGCATCAATAACCTGGCCTTGTCGGTCCTGATGTTCCTCTGAAGGCAGCGCCAACCCGTGATCATCGAGGCCATAATAGAGCACCCGTCCAGCAAAGCCTCTGCCAAGCCATGCAACCGTGGGATCGTCAGCATTAAGCACCAGCGTAGTTGTGGTTGGCAGTGTAGCCAGCGTCGTCCGCCAGATCTCCGCAACCGTATCTACCTCGCCGTAGCGGTCAAGCTGATCACGAAACAGATTGGTAATAGCGATGACCCGTGGCTGAATTTCGCGGGCGGCTGGTGCAAAGGCTGCCTCATCTACCTCAAACACGCAGACCGTTCTCGCGCTGCTGACAATATCCCCTGTCCAGCGGGCGCGATTGAGCAGCGTGGTTGCCAGTCCACGCATGAGATTGCTCCCCTCCCGATTACGCCAGACTTCCAGTCCGCCGGCATACAATGCCGAAGCAATCAGCCCGCTTGTCGTCGTCTTGCCGTTAGTGCCGGTGACGATAACCGCCCCTCCGTGAACCTGCGCTGCCAGATCTGCGACAATGGTCCGATCGATCTTCTCGGCAATGAGCCCCGGCAGCGTTGTGCCTCCACCGACACCAAGCCGGCGTATAATCTGCCCGGAGACACGGCCAGCACCGATGGCCAGTGCCCGTAGGAGACGTCCCTTTAACACTCGGTTGCTCATATATCCCAGTAGTATGCTGCCAGCCAGAGACTCGTACATCTCTGGTTCGTTTCTTCGCAGGGGAAACCTCCATAGTACGGAACGCGCTATAGAGAGATGTAGTCACTGATATAGCTCTTTCAGTTCCCCCCGGTAGCCCTGATGTATGCTATAATAATGTTGGTAGTGGAAGCGGTGGCCTGGTCGTTTTAGGGGTTACCGGGCCTCTCGATATCCGTCTATCTGATTCAGCAGGGGCATATATCACCGAACCACATTTGTGCTTCGGTTGAACTATATATTTCCTGCTGCACCATTGCAACTGCCCAGGAGCACCATGCTATTACGTGCGCCACTTTCGCTTATCCCCTGGAATAGTTCTGAGCACTCTTTCCCACCCGTCATGCAACGAGCATAGATAGTATTACATGCCTGTACCCTTGATCTCTGGTGGTATTCTTAGGACTGAAAGGGGGGTGCCTCGTCAGGGATAAAATGATGAGGCCGCCTGTAAGAAGAGCGTACGGACCACAAGGAGCGGCGTTCCCTGCCAGCATCCCTCTCGGATGCAAGTGTATGTATGGGTATGGCGCACAACGAGAGGATACCTGGCAGATAGTCGCTGGAAATCTCCCTGGTCTGTCGTGAGAGGTAGTTGATGGGGAAAAAACTCGTAATCGTTGAATCGCCCGCTAAGGCAAAGACTATTGAGAAATTTCTCGGCAGTGACTTCGAGGTCCGGGCCTCCATGGGGCATATCTTGGATTTGCCTCCCAAGGGGCTCGGAGTGAATATCCGCAAAGATTTTGAGCCTAAATATCAGGTTATTGAACGCAAAGATGCGGTGATCAAAGAGCTGAAAGCTGCCAGTAAACAGGCTGAAGAGATCTATCTGGCGCCAGACCCGGATCGCGAAGGCGAATTTATTGCCTGGGCGCTGAAGAAGGCGCTCGATTTGCGTAACCCACGACGCGCTGTCTTCCACGAGATAACGCGCCGGGCAGTCACTGAGGCTATTGCCCACCCACGTGATATTGATGAGCAACTCTTCAATGCCCAGCAAGCTCGCCGGGTTCTTGACCGGCTCGTCGGTTACAAGATCAGTCCCCTGCTCTGGCGGCGGGTCCAATCAGGCACATCCGCCGGGCGGGTTCAGTCTGTGGCCCTGCGCCTGATTTGCGAGCGTGAGGCCGAAATCCGCGCCTTCCGTCCCAAGGAGTATTGGACCATTGATGCCATCCTCAGCAAGGCGAGACAGCGCAAGACATTTACCGCAACCCTCGTTGCCCACATCGGCAACGAGGAGCCACTGGCTTCCGCTGCTGAGATAAAAATGGTCAGAACAGACTCTCCTTATGACTCACCGGGCGAGCAGGACAAAGCAGCATCAGGTGAAACTGGCTCGCGCCCGCAACCTGATCACGACGCAGAGCGTGGCAAAATTCAAATCCGAACGGCGGAAGAAGCTCAGGCCATCGTGAAGCAGCTTGAAGGCGCTGAATATCGTGTCGTCAATATTGAGCAGCGCGAGGTACGCCGCCAGCCCTGCCCCCCCTACACGACGAGCACCCTTCAGCAGGATGCCTCCGTCCGGCTGCACTTTAAGCCTAAGCGTACCATGAGTCTGGCACAGGAGCTCTACGAGGGTGTCAGTCTGGGAGACCGGGGGCACCAGGGGCTCATCACCTACATGCGTACCGATTCAACACGCATCTCTGCTGAGGCGCAGGCTGCGGTAAAGGCTTATATCGGCGAGAAATATGGCCATGATTACGTAGGAGAAGGGCGCATGGGCAAGGCAAAGGCTGGCGTGCAGGATGCCCACGAGGCAATCCGACCGACTGATGTACAGCTCACGCCTGAAATCGTCCGGCCGTTCCTCAGCAATGATCAGTATCGCCTCTACAACCTGATCTGGCGACGCTTCGTCGCTGCCTTCATGACGCCGGCTGTCTTTGACACGGTCCGGGTCGATATCCGTGCAGCAAATTTTCTCTTCCGTGCCAACGGCTCGACCCTGAAGTTCCCAGGCTTTTATGCCGTATGGCCACGTGACGAGCAGGAAGATACGCTTCCGCTGCTCAAAGTGCAGGAGGTGCTCGATCTGCATGAGCTCAAGCCAGCGCAGCACTTCACCCAGCCGCCACCACGCTATACTGAGGCCAGTCTGATCAAGGAGCTCGAGGAGCGTGGTATCGGACGTCCAAGCACCTATGTGCCAATCGTTACCACCATCCAGGATCGTGGCTATGTTGAGCAGCAGGAACGACGCTTTGTACCAACCTGGCTTGGTGAAACCATCAATGAGATCCTGACAAAGCACTTCCCTGATATCGTTGACGTCGGGTTTACCGCCGACATGGAGCGCAAGCTCGATGATATCGAAGAAGGAAAGCAGATTTGGACGGACTTTCTCCATAGCTTCTATGACCAGTTCAAGGTCACCCTTGAGCGAGCCGAGGCAGAGATGGACCGTGTCCAGAAGCCTGTTGAGGATCTGGACGAGCCGTGTCCGCAGTGTGGGCGACCTCTGGTAATCCGCATGGGCCGCTATGGCCGCTTTATCTCCTGCTCGGGTTTTCCAGAGTGTCGCTACCGCCGCTCGTTTGTCCCGCGCACGGGCGCTCTGTGTCCTGTCTGTGGCAATGATCTGGTCGAGCGCAAGACACGTAAGCAGGGACGCGTGTTCTACGGATGCATCAACTATCCAACCTGTAACTTTGCGACATGGGATCGCCCGGTACCGGAGAGATGCCCACGGTGTGGTGGCCTGATGGTCATACCCCAGAGCCGAGCTGGGAATACGCATAATGAGGATGGCCAGGCAAACCGTGATCCAGTATGCTGGGTTTGCGACCTCCACCGCGATATTGAGCCAGAGGTTTCTACAGTGGCGACCAGACCGTCGACCCGCCGGGGACGAGCCACAGCGGCTGCGGCAGGCGAAGATCCAACACAGGCCACAAGTAGCAATGGCACAGTGGCCATGATCACAGGCGGCGCTCGCAAACGGAGCGTTGCCACCAAAAATCAGTCATCTTCAGAGGTTGGGCGCTGAGCGCCAGCAACTCCATGCTGCCAAGGAGTTGAGCATCTATGCCAACAATACATGCGACAACTATCCTGGCTGTACGTCGTGATGATCAGGTAGCCATGGCCGGTGACGGTCAGGTCACGATCGGCGACCAGGTCATGAAGCGCACCGCACGGAAGCTGCGCCTCTTGCAGGATGGCAAGATCCTGGCTGGTTTTGCCGGATCGACGGCCGATGCGCTCACGCTCTTTGATAAATTTGAACATCAGCTTGAGCGCTTCCCGGCAAACTTACGCCGCGCGGCGGTGGAACTGGCCAAGGAATGGCGCACAGACAAGTATCTACGGCGTCTCGAAGCCATGCTCATCGTAGCGGATGCATCCCAGTTGCTCGTGTTGACCGGCGATGGCGATGTGATCGAGCCTGATGAGGGCGTTATCGCTATTGGCTCGGGCGGCGGTTATGCCCAGGCAGCCGCGCGTGCCCTGATGCGCCATACATCTATGACCGCCGAGCAGATTGCTCGCTCCGCTATGGAAATTGCCGCTTCTCTATGTATTTATACCAACGACACAATTACACTATACGTTTTGACGGCCGCCAGCCCAAAAGCTGAAGGTTTAGAGCTGATCGCTGAGAGCTCAAGCTGACGGCTATTAGGAGGAATTATATGATAGATCTGACCCCGCAGCAGATCGTCAGGGAACTCGACCGCTATATCATTGGGCAAGAGCAGGCGAAACGAGCCATAGCGATTGCTGTGCGTAATCGCTATCGCCGACACCTGCTCTCCCCGGAACTCCAGGCAGAGATCATGCCCAAAAACATCCTGATGATTGGCCCGACCGGGGTTGGGAAAACGGAACTGGCGCGCCGACTGGCCAGGCTCATAGAAGCACCTTTCATTAAAGTCGAAGCAACGAAATTCACCGAAGTAGGCTATGTCGGCCGTGACGTTGAGTCTATTATTCGCGACCTGATGGAAGTTGCAGTGACCATGGTTCACGAGAAGAAGCAGCATGAGGTGCTGGCACAGGCGGCAAACAAGGCCCAACAGCGCATCCTGGACTATCTGCTCAAATCACGCTCTTCTCTGGTAAGCCAGGCAAAAGGAAATACTTCCCAGGTCGCAGTTGCCCACGAGCGAACGGCGAATAGCACTACTGGCGTCACAACCCAGCGCACGACTCGCCGTCTGCCTGCACAACGTAAGCGGCTTGCCGAAATGTTGGCGAATAGCGAACTCGAAGAGCAGATTATTGAAATTGAGTTAGAGCCCGAGGAGGACTACACTTCTGTCCTGGAATTTGTTACTGGCATGAGCAGCGATGACTTTAACGAAGGCTTCCCCGAGTTCCTGAGCACAATACCTCTCCAGCGCAAGCGCTCACGTCAGGTCTCGGTGAAAGAAGCGCGCCGGCTGCTCACGCAAGAAGAGGCGAACAAACTGATTGATTTTGACCAGGTAGTTGAAGAAGCGACACACTTGGTTGAGGAATCTGGCGTCGTCTTTCTAGATGAGCTGGACAAGATTGCCGGGCCCAAATCGGAGCTTGGTCCGGATGTTTCTGGCGAGGGGGTACAGCGTGACCTGCTGCCAATTGTCGAAGGCTCGACCGTAATGACTCGCTATGGACCGGTGAAAACCGACCATATTCTCTGGATTGCTGCCGGCGCATTTCACAGCTCCAAGCCGAGCGATCTGATCCCGGAGTTACAGGGGCGCTTTCCCTTGCGTGTCGAGCTCCATAGCCTCTCTGAAGAGGACTTCCTGCGCATCCTGACTCAGCCGGAAAACGCGCTCACCAAGCAGTATCAGGCGCTCCTTGCAGTGGAAGGGGTGCAGCTCATTTTTTCTCCCGATGGCCTGAAAGAGATCGCCCACTATACCCGCCTCATGAATGAGCGCCTGGAGAACATCGGTGCTCGTCGGCTTCATACTGTCATGGAGCGCGTGCTCGATGATGTCTCGTTCAATGCACCAGCGCTGGCTGGTACGACGGTCGTGATCGACCGTAATTATGTGCAGCAACGCCTCCAGTCACTGGTGGCAAACGAGGATCTGAGCAAGTATATCCTCTAGCCGTGAAAACAGTCCCATGAAAGGAGATCTCAGCGTGGGAGTCCTGTACGAGCGGCGCAGTCGTGTGGCCTATGTCACGATTAATCGTCCAGAGGCGCATAATGCGCTGGATCCTGAAACCAGTCATGCAATGGCTCACATCTGGAAGCAGTTTCATGAAGACCCGGATGCATGGGTGGCCGTGCTCACTGGTGCCGGCGATAAAGCCTTTTGCGCTGGTGCCGACCTTAAGTCGCTTATCCCTCAACGGGCTGCACAGGCTCGCAGCGAGCGGCAGAGTGAGCATGGTCAGCGTGAAGAGCAGCAGGATGAAGACGGTGGGTTCGGTGGTCTCACCCGAGGCTTCATCACCTGGAAGCCAGTTATCGCTGCTATCAATGGCTACTGTCTGGCCGGTGGACTCGAGCTGGCCCTGGCCTGTGATATCCGCCTCGCTTCCACCAATGCCCAGTTTGGCCTCACTGAGGTGCGCTGGGCGCTTATTCCTGGTGCCGGTGGTACCCAGCGCTTACCACGCGTAGTGCCACTGGGCATCGCTATGGAGATGATCCTGACGGGCAATCTGATCGATGCTCAAGAAGCCTATCGCATCGGCCTGGTCAATCGTGTGCTGCCGCTCCCTGAGCTGCTGCCGGCAGCAACGGAGCTCGCCGAGACAATTGCCAGCCGTGGCCCGCTGGCAGTGCGCGCAGCCAAGCGCGCTATCATCGAAGGTCTATCTCTCCCCCTCAGCGAAGGTCTGAGGCTGGAGCGCCGCCTTTTTCATGAGATCATCCAGACAGAAGATGCCAGCGAGGGACCACGTGCCTTTGCAGAGAAACGTCCTCCTCAGTATCACGGACGCTAATACCTGATCCTTCGCGCCCCTGGTAGTTTCACAGCATGCGCAGTCGCCCCGGCGCGGTTTCAATCGCTCGCGCTGGGCAGGCTCTCAAGAAATGCGAGAAGCACCTGGTTGAACGCCACTGGCTGCTCCAGATTCGCTAAGTGACCGGCATGAGGAATAATGGCCAGTTGGGCTTGGCGGATGCCCTCGGCCATGGTCTGTGCATCGCTCACTGGGGTAAGTGAATCGTGTTCGCCAACGATAATAAGCGTAGGACAGGTAATAGCAGGAAGAGTTGGCCGTGAGTCAGGGCGCAGTCCCATGCCACGAGCCGCCGCAGCAATGCCACGCGGATCGTTGCTGAGGATGATCTGGCGCACTCGCTCCGGTAAATTGGCAGGTACAGTAACCCTCGGTGGAAAGAAACGCATCACCCAATCGACCGCAATGGCTGCCGACCCTTCGCGCTCGGCCATCTGTGCCGTCGTCTCGCGCCCGGCCTTACCCTCCGGAGTATCAGGCTGCGGGCGTGTATCCGCAAGCATCAATGCGCGCACGGCCTGTGGGCGGGCACGATAGATAGCAAAGGCAACGTAGCCACCCATAGACAGCCCGCCGAGAACAAAATTGCTGATGCCCAGCTGATCGAGTAACCCCAGTGTATCAGCAGCTAGCTGCTCCATTGTTGATGGCTGGGCAACGACATCCGATTCCCCAAAGCCCCGAAAGTCAGGCCGAATAACGCGGTAGCGCCCCGTCTGCACGAGTGCTGTCGCTTGCGGCTCCCACATTGCGCGGCTGAGAGGAAAAGCATGGAGGAGGACAACCGGTAAACCACTGCCCTGATCATCATATGCAATAGTAATATCGTTAACGCGTCTCTTCATCGCCATCGCGGCAAGAAGCATCCGGCCCGGGCTAGCGAGACGAGCGTGCCCATCATAACTGGCCAGGCAGTTGCCACTTTCTCCTTTCTCCTATTCTGACCCTGAATTACCGGTCTACAGCGGAAAAGCCAGCTTGCGATACTTCTCATAGGATTCGCGCCAGGCTTCCTCTGAGAGTCCCAGCTTCTCGCGCAACTCTTCTGGCGCGGTCCCGGCTCGTAATTCACGCACGGCGTAGATATCACGCAGCAATTGCAGCGTCACCCGCTTCTTGATTCCTGCCTGCTGCACGGCCCGTGCCAGAATATAGTTTAGATTGCGATCTGTATACTCGAACAGCCGCTCTTGTGGATGATACTCTTCCAGGTACCGTCGCAGTACGAGCGTAAATTCTGCTGGCAATGCCATGCGGCGCTCGCGGTGTCGCTTGGCCTGACCCGGAAAATGCACAGAGACGATAGGATGCTCGGGATCCGAAAGATCGACATGCTGTAACTTCAGGCCCATGATCTCCTCTTTCTTGAGCCCGGCATATAAGATCAAGAACACCAGACAGGCACAGCGGCTATCACTCTCGGCGGCGCGAAGCAGGCGCGCGATCTCATCCTCGAAAAGGATTTCCGGCAATGGTGGCAGCGGGCGACTCAAAGCAATACCGGCTGCTGGATTCTCCTGAATAACTCCTTCAGCAGAAAGCCAGCCAAAGAAATTCTTGAGGAATGTCGCGCGCCGGGCTATGCTCTTTGGCGCTGGACGATGCTTATGGCGCAAGCGAAGAAAATTCAGCCAGCCGATCAGATCTTCCATGGTAATCCGACCGATCGGCGTATCACTGCCCAGGAACTCCATCATCAGGTGTAGATCGGAGAGAAAGCAGGTCACCGTGTAGCGAGAGTGATCGGTAAGCTCGAGGTAGAGCCGATAAGGAACCGCACAGGCTGCTATGCTGGATTCAGCAGTCAGTGGTTGCGGCTGCACAAGCGTTGCTGGCGGTGGGGCAACCGGAATTGAGACAGTTGCCTGGAAGAGACTCGGTTGCGTAATAAACGCTGCATCAGCGTTTGGGTTGCTGGTCGATAGTGGAGTATCGTGTTCGGTCATAGCCTATCTCCATCAAGTCAACGCCGCATCGGCGCCGCTCATCTTGTCATATAGCCATAAACTACAATACCGATTATACGCGGGTAATGGCCAGGAATCAAGTACTTTCTTCCTCTTTTCTGAGCGGTGAGAATTTTATGCGCTATTCCTGTTTTGAGCAGGGTGGCCTTTGCCGGGGAGAATCATGTCGGTCTGCCGCCGCAAGCGTGGTTGCTCTGCCCCGTAAGGAATCAACCATCGAGCGCATGCCCCCAACCGGCTGGAATAGGGGTAATCCCTATTTATCCGATACTGCCTGTTGCTGGTGTAAATCCCCATTTTTCCGCAATCGCTCGAGCGGCAGGGCTATACAGATAGTTCTCAAATGCCGATAGCAGTGGTTGCCCTGGTGTATAGGCCCCCTGGGCAATAGCGACCGGCACAGGGGCAATATACTGCGTGGGCACGAACATGATGCGCAGCGCTCTTGCCCCTTCTGCCCGCTGGACGGCAACGGCATCGCTCAGATACACAATGCTAAAATCGGCGCCGCCAGCGGCAACAATGCGTGCGGCAGCTAGCCCGTTAGAAACGGTGAAATCTGTGTTTCCCAGGACGGCTGCCGGATACAGAGTCCCAAACTGTGGGTAGAGCATCATGGCTTCCAGCATTGTCGGTATCCACTCCCTGCCCAGTGCTTCGTTATAATTTGCAAAGACTGCGCGCAGCCCTGGCCGTGCCAGATCCTGCAACGTCGTGATGTGCGCAGGGTTATTCGGCGGCAGAATGACTACCAGCGGATCCTGAGCAAAGATTCGCGCCGGTCGTCGCAGTGAGCCAAAAAACTGCCCGCTGCTCACCTCACTAGGGCTATCCAGGATAACTGCACCGGTATAGTTTCCCATATCCGCCTCCATGTCGACAATACTCGTGCTCGTATAGTTGATAGCTATCCTGACATGCCCATGGGAAACAGAAAAAGCGTGGGCGACATCGTTTAGCATCGGTGCCATATCTGCGGTAGTATAAATAATCAATCCGGCAGGAACGAGTTCCTCCTGCACAATGCTGGTGTTGCCCTGATTTCCCCCCACACCCCAGCTGGCCCCAGTATAGCCCCCACATGCGCTCAAAATCACCATCAGCATAGCAACCAGCACGATTCCGGAGATCTCCATGACTTTTACTTTCCTGACCATAAATGTCTTGACTCCCTTTCCCACCGCTGCACTGCCCTTTCAGCTAGGGAATGTTAGGACCGGAGAGCGGCGGAATTTCTCGCGTCGGGGGTGGTGCCTCGTTAGTCGGAGTCAGTTGCCAGCCCTGAGGTTCAATATACATACGCCCATAGATTAGATATGGACGGCGTGCCTCTTCACGGATGAGCCCCATATCGAACATCATCCCGACAATAACCAGTCCTAAAGCGATGAGAATCAAATGAGATGTGATTCCCCGTGCCCCCCACTTAAACCCTATCTGGATAGCCCCAAGATAGTTCATGAACAGAAAAAGACCGGAAAGCGTCAGTCCGGCGAGCGCCCAATATTTCCAGGGATTCATCATGCCCAGCTGTCCAATAAAATCGATTGGCAGGCCCCCGATCATTGGCGTCCAGTGCGGTGGCAGCATCAGCCACACGGCAAAAAAGATCACAAGCGTGAGCAGGACTACAGTAGCCCAGGTATTTGGCGAGCGTGATTTGACCATCTGCATGACAGCGTACAGGCCGCTCAGGAAGAACAGTGTGCCCAGAATAGCGACCTGGATCAGGAAGAGCCAGGAGCGCGAGCCTCCGCCCATGATGTGATAGAACGCGCCAAACGAAGCATCGCGAATGCTGAGGACATACTGATACCCCACAAACGGCTGCATAAAGAGAAAGCCTACACCAAAAAGAATCCCCAGGCTACCCAGCCAGTCCCAGTAAGCCTTTTCTTCCAGCTTCCTGCTCGTCAGATATCGCCAGCCAGCAAATCCTGCCATAGCGAATCCCGCGTAGGAAATATTGCCAATAGTACGGTGAGCATCAAGTGGAAACATCGTGGGGTTGAACATGATTGCATGCAGGCTGAGCGGTGATGTCGGCGTGAGCATATAGGACGCCATAATATCGATGGAAAACTGCTGTGACCAGCTTACAAACATGAGCAGGTAACCCACCGAGATATGCAGCGCAGGAAAATCCCGCAATGGCTCCCACGTAAAGTACCAGGTATAGAGATACAGTATCCACAGAATAAAGGAGATGGCTTCAATGACCATTGGAAAGAAGGCAATGCGCATGATCACGCCCCAGAATAGCGGCCAGAGCAAGCCCAGGGCCATGATCGCCACCATGGCAACAAAACTGCCGGGTGCAAACGCGATCACCTGAACCTTAGCAATACCATGCGCAGCACGGTCCCAGCGCTTGTCCCCCGTAAAGTAGTAAGTGCTCTCCATCGCCACCGCAATGAAGTTCAGGCCAGTGAGCAACGCAGCTGTCAGGATATGAGTGATAAACACCATCGCAATGAAGAGCTGGCTGCCCCAAAAATCAAACAGCGCGGCGGTAACCATCAGTGCACCCCAAAAGACATGATGCGCCATCCTCCTAGCATTGTCAGCAGGAAGATAGACAGGACAACGACGATACCGGTTGATAGAGCCACCGGACGCTTGAACATGTTGCGCTCTGGCCCACGGTCAAAGAAAGGCAGGCCGATGAGCATTGCCACGAACCACGTAAAGGCAACAGGGATTAAGGGAACCATGGTCCCCGGAAGATAGGGTAGCATCTGATCGGCAGGAAGCATGAACCACTCTGGCACAGGCACGAATGTCGTTGTGCCAGGATCGGCTGGCGCATCCAGATGGTTAAAGGCGATGGCTGTGAGAACAATTTCGACAATGAGACAGATCAAGGCTATCATACTTTCGCGAAATGCGTGCTCCGGAACAAAGTAGTCCGTATCGTCCGGCAGGTCACGCTTGCGGCTATTCGGGTTATTCACCTCTTGCAGCGCTTTCAGATATGACTCGCGTTCATCTCCTTCCGGCATATGCAACGCGTCAAGAGCGCGATCTGGTGCATCGCCACGGGTATAGTTCAGCCAGGAGCCATATTGGCCCTGGATGATCACAAATGCTACGTGAATGCTGATCAGAATAATCAGCAGCGCCGGGAGAATCCAGATATGAACAGCAAACGTCCGGGTAAGATAGCTGGGGCCAATCCGGTCACTACCCAGCCAGGCCCGTTGAACAAGTGGGCCGATGACTGGTGTCCATCCGGCAATGTGTTCGCCAATGATGATAGTCCAGTAGCCGGTTTCATCCATGCGCAGGCCAGCGCCGGTATAGGCTACCAGGATCATACAGATCATAATGAAGACGCCGACCACCCAGGTCAACTCTCGCGGCTTTTTATATGCACCAGAGAAAAATGTCCGGGCAATATGAACTCCCATAATGAAGAGGATCATGTAGGCATTCCAGAAATGTAATCCCCGAATCCAGTAGCCGCCGGCGATTGTGTTGTCAATGAACTTGATGCTGTTATATGCCTCGTTCCATGAGGGAACATAGCTGGCAACGAGCAATATGCCCGTGATAATCTGCATGGCGAACAGGATGACTAGCGCGCCACCCCAGCCATAGAGCCAGCCCCATTTCTTGGGGACTGGATCGAAGAGGAGACGATTGATCATAGCCGTGAGCGGATAACGCTCTTCGAGCCAGTCATAGACGTATCTGCCAGCGCGACGTATCAGGCTTGTTGTGGGCGGTCGCTGCTCAACGCGCATTCGCTCCCTCCCTTCGGGCCCCAGCGGTCAGCCCCTCATGCCGCTCACCATAGGGCGATCAAGACGAGAGCTGACCCTTGATCGCGATCCTCAATCGAGAATGTTTGGCCGAATATAGAGCACATCCTGGCCATGCTCACGAACAATCTTGCGCGCGAATTGGCGCAATGCGTAGGGTGGTGGGCCCCCGATTACCTGACCAAGCATACTATACAACCCTCCATGACACGGGCACTTAAAGACCTGGTCCAATGTGTCCCAGCGTACTGGGCATCCCATATGCGTGCAAAGGTTATTGAATGTGAAGAGCGTAGTTCCTGTACGCACGACATAACATGTTGCTGGACGCTCAATGTTGATACCCGAACCCGACTCCGGAAAAGTCACATGAAATGGTGTCGGATCGTTGAGTGGAATGTCACTGATCGGTGCGAGCCGGCGCCAGACAAATTCAGGCTGGTGCAGACCCCACGGGGCAACGATGTAAGTGACAACCGGTATGCCGAAGAGTGTGCCCATGAGCCCGTTGACACCAATGAGCCCGATCATAAACCGCCGCCGGCTGATGTTGTTGGCCATAGCTTGCCCATCCTATCTTTGCCAGGCTCACTTGCTCAGAGCGGTGAGCGCTCGGCTATCAACCATTCGTCCATCACTTCCTCTACCGATAGGGTATCCAGATCGCAATAAGTGGCGGGATAAAGGCTGCCCCCAGCATAACGAGGCTAAAAAACACAATGAAGCTAAACAGTCCAAAGAGTCCATAGCGCCGCTTGCGCAGCAACGCCGGCAACTGAAACATCTCGATAATCAGCGGCACAGCAATAAATGGCGCAACGACTATCATGATAACACCAATAGCGATCCAGACCTCGAACGGCGTAGCTGGTGTGGTAGACGGCCTAGCTGCTTCTCCCAGCACAATGGGCATCGCAAGCATGGTAAAGGTTCCTCCTTTAGTGAGTGATAGGCTGCACCGTCAATGCAGGCAGTTGCAGTTGCCCCTGCGTATAAGCCGGCGGGCAAATTGATGGATTAAGACCGTCAATGCACCCCGTCATCGGCTTGGTATAGCGGATGCCTCCCATCACGATCATGATCACAATGAGCACGAATGCCAGGGCAACTAATGTCCATTGCTGAACTGGACCCATAACACCCCAGACCATGTGCCGTGAACTCATCCAGTAGAAGATCAGACTCACCAGCGAGAGGAAGACAAAACCGATTAAACAACCATTTTTTACTGCCTGGCTGCCAACGACCGGAATCGTACTGGGAATAATGGCAAGCCCGGTGAGCAAGATCACCAGTACAAGCGTCGCATCTGCCCAGCCCTCGGCCAGGCGATCAAAAGGTCGTGGTGGGCTAACTATACCCAGCTCCGCAGCATCAAGGGCAAGCGTATCCTGAATGGGAGCGATGCCTCGCTGTGGGACCGCCGCTGGCAATGCTGCCAGACCCGCACCAACACGGATCTGCTTGATGGCGGCTGCGCCGCGTCGTAGTCGCACTGCTTGGCGAATACTGAGAGCCATATAGAAATCGCTGAGGGCAAAGGTAGCACCAATAAGCCCCAGTTGCAGTTCCCAGGCCCATCCGCCAGCTCCCAGCATCATCGTGTTATAGACCAGTGGTGCACCGGCCTTCAGACCGAGCACATAGTAGTAACCTACAAGTGGCTGCACAAATTCAAAGATAAGTCCCCACAGAAATCCTAAATGCGCTACCCAGTGATAATAAGCTCGCTCCTCAGCAGAGCCCAGCCGGCTCTTGCGGTAAGCACGCCAGGCACCCCATCCCCCGATCAGAAAACCAGCATAGGAGATATTGCCAATAATACGGTGCAATAGCTCTGGTACCCAGACGGGAAGATATACTGCCGCCAGCGAGTTATTGGCGCTTTGCGGCGCAATTTGATACTGGGTATAGAGAGTGATCATAATGATAAACGCGGTTTCTGCCAGCGCATAGAGGACAATAAGCATCTGGTGGAGAATACGGTGTTGTGGCCGGAGGCGATCCCAAAAATAATAATAGGAGATCAGCGATAAAGTCATAGTAATCCAGAGGCAGAAGATTGCTACCGTCGGCGCAAAGAAAACGGACAGGATATGGAAAAAGAAGCGCGGGTAAAATCCGAAGACCAGCACAAGCGAGAAAACCGCCAGCGTTGCCCCGAATGAAAACGTCTCTTCAATCCATGTGCCTATTGTCCGCGTGAGTCGCTCATATGGCACTGTCTGGCGGTGCAACGGCACGAATCCGGTACAGCTAATAATAATTGCCGCCCCCATGATGAATGCAACGACCAGAATATGGAACTCAAACATGACGCCGATGGACCACCCATTTGGCACAAGCGGCCAGTGTATATACTGTGGCCCAGGATTCGTCACCTGATGCGGACCAGGATTTATTGCGCCAACCGGTACTGCAAAGACCTCCATAACGTCATGTCCTTCATATGCTACTCCAGCGCTGCCTTTCACTCTGCCATGGGATATTACTCTGCAAGCGTGCTCTACTGCTGGGCATATCCCCTATGACCATTCTGTTTATCTGCTGAATGGCTTCCTCTGCGCCACTGCTCGACCACCCAATCAACTACTTCGGCTGTAATAATGGCTGTGCCTACCTGACGGGCACTACCTTCGATGGCCTGAACCACCTGATCACGAAGAAATCCCGGAACTCTTTCCAGACGCTCTTCAGCTGCCGGCTCCCAGGTCATCTGCCGGCCATTGATATGGCCCGGATCTGCGCGGTGGATCTGATATGCAGTGTAGAGCACCTCGAGTGTGATAACCCGGCCCAGGTTTTGCTTGTATGCGACCCACTCCACATGCCAGCGTGCCACCTCACGGCAGTAATCCGGCGCTTGCATGAGCTGTGCTTCGGCTTCTGATGTCCAGTGAAACTGCTCCTGTCGAGTCAGCTCACGAGCCGGATAACCAGAGCCGAACTTCTTTTCGAGCTGGGCAATAAAGTATGGGGTAATTTCATTGAGCCAGGGCTGGCCATCTGCTCTTGAGGTGTCCTGGCCCTTGTGTTGATGGACAGGGCAATGATCGCGCCGTTCTTCCGACCGATCGCCTGCTCCGGCAATATAATGATTCCCTTTCACCACATCCAGGTCGCCCTGATTGCTATGGAGGGTGTTAAGTTCGCCAATCGTTTCCTGAATCAGTGGATCGGCAAATTCCAGCGTGATGACCGGCAGCCGTTGCACCCGGGCTAACTTTTCAATCCGTGCTTTAGCGCGGCGGCGGGCATAGGCATCGGCCATCATCCAGAGGCGCTTCTTCGCTTCCTCTGTCCACCTCAGCTTGATGCCATCAAATGCCTCCTCCTCGGTGATCTCTCCCTGGGATGCAGCGTATTCCTCAATAAGCTGCTTGTTTACCAGGGCAAAGCGCTGTGGTCCCGCATGACAAACCGGGCAGGAAACCGGCAGCACATTGCGCGCGGCATAGCCACACTCGCCGCAAATGTAGGTGCTATCTACTGCAATATGGCCAGTAATGCTTCCCCCTTGTTGTGCGCTTAAGGCATGCCGACAGGGACTCGCCATCGTCTCTGCTGGCGTCTCACTTTTGGCCGGAACTCCAAGAGCCTGGACCGCAGATGCTGGCAGAATCGCACGGAGCGCATCATCAACGATGCTCACCGAGATAATGGAATGTCCACGCTCTATGGCATAGCGATGGATGGCTGTACGTGTAAGGCCACGCATGAAGAGCGGTATTTTCTCCATCCGCCCGGTCGCTTCTGGGGTCCAGGTGATTGTCTCCTCTGCTCTGAGATTGATAGGAGGCACATACTGGCGGCTGGATAGGAGCACGTTACAGGAGACCATACGTAGCACATTTTCGGCATTGCTCCCGATATCCATGGTATCGTCGCTATGGATACCGATCCGCCCAAGAATGAGCAGCCATGGCCGCTCTTTTCGTGCCCATTGAACAATCTTGTCCCATGCTTTCCCATCCATCAGCGTAACCTTTAGATCGCTGCCTTCTTCCGCGGCGATACGCCTGGCAACCTGCAAATGCGACTGATAAATCTTGGCCAGGCCCGTATCGATAATCTCCTCGTGCAGTTGCTCCTGCTCTTTAAAGCGAAAGACTTTAGCCGCCTCCTGGGAAAGTACGCCAACAATGTTGTTAAAGACGGCATAATGGAGATAGGGGTCATAAGCTGCGATAGCTTCGACAGGGCGTCCGAGTGCTTGTCCGAGCGCAATGGCAGTCTTCAGGCCGGCAAACGATTGTGGGCTGCCATCTATTGCTACCGCAATTGACCCTGGGCGATTATCAGTCCAGGCTTTAGTATCCTTGACAACAAGTAAATCTTTCTTGATACGCCGGGCTACACGGAGTGTAACTCCACCAAGCTGCGCGTCCTTGACGGCACCCACCCCTTGTGCACCCATGATGACCAGATCATAGTCATGTTCGGCGACATCCTTAACGATCTCCTGCCAGTGCTTCCCATCCATCGTGCGCTCGGCAAACGGCACATGCTCTTCGGCACAGCGCTTTCTCATCACATCACAGTAGGAGTCCGAGATCAGGCGCAGACCATGAGTAATAAGGCTATCATGGATCTTGCGTTGCCGTTCCAGCTCCTGCTCATCCTGGTATTCCTCTGGGAGGGTGTATTCCATCTGCTTGAAGCGATAATCATGCATCCTGGCGGCGTACACATGGCTACCAGTAAGCTTGGCGCCAAAGATGTGTGCAAGCGACAGCGCCACCTCGATGCAAGCATTGGAGTGCTCAGAACTATCCAATGGAACGTAAATATGCTGATACATGAGAGCTCCTTATCTCGGGCTAGCTATATGCCAATGCCGGTGTTGACTTCAGGAAACGAGTGAAACGCCAGACTCAACCTGCCAATATTCGCCGGGATATCGAACACAACAACACAACGATACGTGCGATCGATCTGGAACATGGTATTGAAAAAATCGGTTGTGGCTGTTGCCTGTGCATAGGCGGTAGTGGCTGTTTTGTCAGCATGATATTGCTTACCACGGACATCCTGAATCTGGATCATATCCAGTGGAGCGCGCTGTGCCTGATCGCTCTGGTTTTGGAACAGGAAATGAACGATCACGAACATGCCTTGAGCCGATGTCAGCACCCGTGAGCTGCCCAGCCGAAGCTTTCGCGCTGCCTGGGCACTCGTGATCGTCCATTCGGTATTGCCAATATCAAATGTTTGCTGGAGACGGTGCACAGAGGATGCCTGTTGTGCATTATAGAGCTCTGCCAGGAAAGGATCGCGCTGCACAGCTTCTTTGCTGATAGTGCAGCTGCCAAGCAGTACTATCAGGAACAGTCCGCCAATGCCGATCATGGTCAGCCGTAAGCACTGCCGGGCGTCTCGTCGCCAGAAATGGGGTGTATCACGATGTCCTCTATGCATCGGCTTCACGCTCCGCAGCAGGGGAATTTCTACACTGCAGCGCCCATTCCATTGCAGGTAGCTGCAAGTGCACTATATGCTGGCCGGGTTAAGGCAGATGTGAATAAGGTAAAAATCAGGTGAATGGGGAAGCGTACTTATCATATAGCCGTTTAAGACTACACACGAAATGAGCAAACTTGACAGGCCTCACACCACCAGAGACAAAATATATGCAGAGGCCCTCCCGGCAATGCCTCAAGATACCGATCGTGGACCAGGAGACACACCTATGGCTACAGTACCCGATGTCACCATCTATACCACACCGACCTGACCCTATTGCCGTATGGCGAAAGAGTTTCTTTCGCGTCGAGGCATACCTTATAGAGAGCGTGATGTGTCGCGGGATCCTGTCGCACTCGCAGAGATGCAGCACCGCTCCGGACAAATAGGCGTACCGGTGATTACCATCGGCAATGAGGTTATCGTGGGCTTTAACGCCGCGCGCCTGGAACAGGCGCTGGCTGCCGCAGGCGGCGCACCGCAGCCCAAACGCCGGCGCCCACCACTGGGCGCCCTGGTGAAAGACGCACCGCCTGCTGGCCCGGCAGGTGCATATGTTGGTAGTGTGCGGGCCAGCTCGATCGCTGATCAAGCTGCCCTGCGCCCAGGCGACATTATCATTGCCGTTGGCCCGTACCCCGTTCGGGGAGCACAGGACTTGGAGACCGCCCTTGACAAACTAGCGGCACAATATCGCTACACCTCGCTATTTGTCCTCCGTGATGGCCAGCGCGTTGAACTTCCCCTGGACTTCGGCAGTAATGCGCGCTAGAAACCCTGCACTGCTCCGGCGCTGGAGCAGTGCAGGACCAAATATCATCTCTCACCCGGCTGGCGTGGCACACAATATGCTGGCAGCAGTACGGAATGGACGGGATTGACTGCTTGCCTCTTCAGGTGCGACGAAAGGACCCCATGGTGAGGCTAATCCCTTTGCTGTTCCCGAACGAGTCCGATGATCGCTATCCACCCATCGGCGCGTTATGGTGGGTGGTGATTGGCATCGCAGCCTTCTCGATGCTGCTGGCACCTTATACACCCCCAATCTTCCAGAGCTGCGGCTTCTGGCTGCTCATCTTTATGAGCTTCCGCGTGGCAACAGGAGCTGTATGGCCCCGACTTCTGCCCGGCAGCTGTCCTGGATTGCCAATTATCCGGGGCTTGCTCGATACCTCCGCCGTCTCCATCGTCATTGTATTGACTGGTGGATGGATCAGCCCGCTCTACATCCTCTACCTGGGAGTGATCTTCGAGACACTGTCCTCCCCATTCCTGCTCCCCGGCTATGGGCTCACTGTGCTGATCGTTCTGGGCTATGTTTTGATCTGTCTGCATGGCACGAACTGGCACGGCACGTTTAAGGAAATCGACACGGTCCTCGAACGGATCATGCTTCTGATCATGCTCTTTCTGGCAAGCAGCCTCTTGATGACCTACGCACAGGCAGAGCATGACCGCCACCGACATGAGGCAATCGCGCGTGGCCGCACGAACCTGCTGCACAACCTTATGACTGTCACATCCCGGACAGACCTGAACCTGTCCCAGGTGATGGAGCAACTAGTGATCCAGGCTACTGAAGCGTTACAAGCGTTCACGGCAGCTGATGAGCACGACGATAACACAATGCACATAGGTAGCTTCCCTGCCGCCAGCGGAGCTGACCAGGCAGCATCCGCCATTGGCCTGGGCGTGCTCGTCAGCGCCGATGCAGAACCACAGGTCTGGCTCTCAAGGGCAAGCACGCCTTGCAGCATTGCTGCAATCCAGACCTGGGCCAGAGCGACACTCCTGGGAACCAGCCACTGGAGCCGGGCAACGGCAACGACACAACTAAAGCAAATCCTGCTGACCGACAGCCTGATATGCCATTCGATCGCATCACAAGCCAGCGAAGAAAATGGAATCACGTCGGATGCCCAAACGGCCAGTCTGCAACTACTCCTAATGCCACTGGAAGTAAGCAAAGAGTGTCGGGGAACACTGGCCGTGGCACGCCGATTCCACCGACCATTCACACTGGCAGAACACGAGCTGCTCTGGCTCATATGTCAGGAGGCAGGGCCGATCGTGCGCAACGCACGGCTCTATACACTTGAGCAGCGGCGTGCCAAAGAACTACGCCAGCTTGAGCAGATGAAACGCGACTTTCTCTCCACTATTTCGCACGAACTGCTCACGCCGCTGAGCTCCATTACAACTGCTACCGGACTCCTGCTAGCAAGCATGGCAGGAAAGCCCGATGGCTCTGCACCAGAAGAAGTGAGCGGGCAATCGTTGCAAGGGCGAAGCACTCAACTCCTGCACAACATGAATCGGAACTGTGCCCGGCTCAATCTGCTCATCAGCGACCTGCTGGAGATGTCGCGTCTCCAGAATGGTACCTTCACTCTGTGCCACGGTCCGGTCGCGTGCCAGCACCTGGCAAAGAACGCAGTGACCATGCTGCGTCCGCTGCTCGACGAGAAGCACCAGCGGGTGGTAATTGCGATGCCGCCACAACTCACGGTGTGGGCCGATCGCACGCGGGCAGAGCAGATACTGGTTAACCTGCTCTCCAATGCTCACAAGTATAGCCCGGCGGGCAGCACTATCGAGATAACCGCAGCCGCGCAGGGGAAAGAGGCAATAGTGACTGTGCGCGATCAGGGCAAAGGTATAGCAGCCCACCAGCTTGAGCAGATCTTCGAACGGTTTTATCGTTGTGGCGAGCCGGGTACGACTGGCACCGGCCTGGGCCTGGCTATCGCTCGCTCTCTGGTCGAACTCCACGGCGGACGCATCTGGGTAGAGAGCGAACTGGGCAAAGGGAGCGCCTTCTCATTCTCGCTCCCATTGGCAGGATAGCAGCATGTGCCCGCCATAGGGAAGAAAACCTGTCAGAGAAAGGAGCAGCATGTGCACATCCTGATAGTAGACAACGAGCCAGATATATGCGAAGTCATCGCCGCCACTCTTAACCTACACTGGCACGACTGCAAGGTTTCGACCGCTCATGATGGTGAAGAGGCGATCGAGCAGTTCTACCAGCAAAACCCGGATCTGATTATTCTGGATATCTGCATGCCGCGACTGAACGGGCTGGAAGTGCTGGAGCATATACGCCGCATCAGTGATGTACCGGTGATTATCCTTTCGGTGCGCGGGGAGGAGATCGACAAAGTGCGTGGCCTGGAGATGGGGGCCGATGACTATGTGACCAAACCCTTTGGCCATCTCGAGCTCCTGGCACGTGTCCATGCGGTGATGCGGCGCACGGACATGATTGCGCCAACAGCAAAAGCGCCCTCATTCCAGCTAGGAGATTTCGCCATTAACTATGCACGACGCGAGGTATCTATCGCCGGCCGTGTGGTCGAGCTGACACCGACAGAGTACAATCTTCTCTACCATCTGGTGCGTAACGCCGGCCGTGTGATGACCCATGCCTCGCTGCTCACCAGGGTCTGGGGCAAGGAGTACGCCGCCGAGATCGATTATCTCAAGGTATACATTCGTCGGCTGCGCGAGAAGTTAGAGCCAAATCCCCATAACCCCTGGTATATCCTCACCGAGCGAGGAATCGGCTACAAGTTCCGGGCTGCCTCTCCTTCATCCCTACCAGCCACACGCGCGGCACACGAACGGCCAATTCACGTGAAGGACTAATCGGGTATCAAGCCGTGCCGAACTGCATAGATTGCTGCTTGCGTGCGGTCGGCGAGGTTCAGCTTGGAGAGAATGGCACTGACATGACTCTTCACCGTTTCCGTGCTGAGGACAAGCTGATCGGCAATCTCACGATTGGAGAGCCCCTTACCGAGCAGAATGAGGACATCCTCCTCGCGGTTCGTCAGCTTCTCGATACGGTGCTCGCGAACAGCAGGAACCGCGCTGATGCGGCGGAGCAGACTGCGCAGCAACTGCGGCTCAATGATCGAGCCACCAGAAACAACCGTCTGAATCGTGTTGATGAGTGTATCAACATCCACATCCTTGACGAGATAGCCGGCAGCGCCCCAACTGATCGCTTTCAACAGATACTCGACATCCTGATACATCGTGAGTATGATCACCGCCGCGCGAATGCGTAGATCGCGCAGGCGCCGCGTCGCCTCCAGACCGTCCATATCAGGCATACGGATATCCATAAGGATCACGTCCGGATTGTGCTGCCGGGCAAGAGCAAGAGCCTCCTGCCCATTGCAGGCCTCCCCCACCACGACAATAGTGGGAGCAGTGCTGAGCATCGCTTTGAGGCCATTGCGAATCACGGCCTGATCATCCACCAGCAGCACTCGGATCATGTCTGTCCTCATGGTCTCACCCCCCCTTCCACTCCTCTGTAGCCAGAGACTGCCCCTCAGGGAACGATCAATGGCCGGGTGGTATAGGGAACCGCACCGTAACCCGGGTACCGCGGCCAGGAACACTGATTAACTCCAGGGAACCATTGAGCAGGTTTACTCGCTCGCGTATTCCCCATAGCCCCATCTGCTGACTGTTAATCGGCATACGGTTGGCCAGGATCGCCGCATCAAAGCCTTTACCGTTATCTGCTACGGAAAGGCTAAGCGCATTCTCGCTGAATGTAATAGTTGCATTGACCGCTGTCGCATGAGCATGCTTGCGAACGTTCGTGAGGATCTCCTGAAAAATGCGAAATACCGCCGTCTCAACTGAGGGAGGGAGCACCTGCTGCGTTCCTTCAACGACACACTCCGCTGCCCAACCGGCGCTTTCAGCAGCCGTAGCGAGCTGCCGTTGCAGCGCAGGAACAAGTCCAAAATCGTCCAGCATCGGCGGGCGAAGATCGGCAATGAGCCGCCGGATCTCCTGTGATGCTTCACGGGCGAGAGCACTGGCCTGACTCAAATACCTGCTTGCCGGCCCATCTGGAACCAGGCGCAGGCATGCCTGCAGATGCTGGTGAATACTCACAATCATCTGGGCCAGCCCATCATGCAGGTCCGCAGCCACACGCCGATGAGCTGCTTCCTGGCTATCAATAAGCTGCTCCGTAAAAGAACGGAGGCGCACCTCACGGTCCTGCAACTCCCGATACAGAGCTTCGCGCTCTGCTGCCGCCTGCTTGAGTGCACGATGGGCCTCCTCCAGACGCTCACGTGCCTGTCGCTCCTCAGCATAGATCGTCGTGAGATCCTCGGCATAACGCATCAGTTGCCACTCGCTTATTTCCGCAGGCGTGGCAGCAAGGGCTGCATCGCGTAGAGCGAGCACCACCTGCGCCTCAGACGACGGCGTTATCGCCGGCAGCATCTCAATGCAGAGCATACACCCGCTGCCAGGTATAGCTGATACGCGGACCGGCGCGCGCAGCGATGTTTGAGCATAAGCGCGAGCAAGCTCCTCCTTGATGGCCGGCAACCACTGAAGGATAGGCGTTCCGGTCAGCACCGCGGGGGATGGGGCACCCAGAAGCCGGGCGGCAGCCGCATTGGTATAGCACACACGCGCATCCTGGTCTAACAGGACAACCCCAAGTGCCAGGGAAGAGACGATCACTGCTAATTGCGCAGGCGAAAGCCCCTCGATCTCCGCACATACGGAAGGTCCGACATCGCCTTCTGCAGCCATATACGCTAACCGGCGGCTCTCATTCTCAGGCAGGTAGAGCGAAAAATCAGCAGCCAAGGAGCTCCTCCACTTTACGCAGCAGGGCCAGAGGGCTAAAGGGCTTGGTAAAATATTCAGCCACACCCAGCATTGCTGCCTCTCTCCGATAATGATCCTGGGCCATCGCTGTGATCATGACGACCGGTACCTGCCGGGTGCACGGGTCGGCCTTCATCTGCTGGCAAACTGCAAAGCCGTTCAACAACGGCACATCAACGTCGAGGAGCAACAGGTCAGGCCGCTCCCGACGCACAATCTCTAGAGCCTCACAGCCATCGCCAGCAAGGAAGAGCTGGTACTGTCCATGATCACGCAAAGTCTCGGCAATAAGCAAACGCATTGATGGCTCATCCTCGGCAAGGACGATCTTCTTCATCGGACCCCATCATCTTCCAGCGGTGATTCAACCAGCAGTACAGGTTGCAGATGTTATAGCACGATCGCTCTATAGATGCAAGAGCCATAGCAAGCTCATAGCGATATGCCGACTTTCATTTCACCCTATCCACTCTGCACACCGGCTGATCCCCCCAGGCAGTCCAGCTCCCGTGCCAGGTACGCGCCCATCTGAGCCGCTGTTGCAATAGTGGTAAAGTCCAGGTGGGCAACGGTATCGCCAGGCCAGTGCCAGTTCGGCAGTCGGCCCCGATCGTCGAAGGCCATAATGCTCATGGCCCGGTAGCGACGCACCAGCGGGATAATGGCATCAGTAGTCAAAGCCTTATAGCGACGCATGCCGATAGCCAGCTCGGCATGTTCACGCGCAAATCGCGCAGCGAGAGAACGGAGGAGTAGATCAGCAGGAAGATCGAGAAGAATACCCTCAGCTACAATATACGTGATATGGCCGGCACCGACATTATCAAAATTGAGAAACCACGTGCTCTGTCGGTCAAAATGATGGCGGTTGAGAAAGCGCAGCATTCCCACGGTACCAGCCTCCTCACAGCCGGTAGCAACAACCCAGACATCCGTCCGCGTGAGCGGATCACGCACTAATGCCTCGGCCACTGCCAGTAATGCTGCAACGCCCGATGCGTTATCGTTGGCCCCAGGGGTTACCTGGCCAAACAGCTCGCGATGGACCAATATCAGGACAATGGCCGCAAGATAAGCCGCCGGCAGCAAGGAAACCAGCCACAGCGTTTCTCTGGCCCTGGCACTGACCAATAATCCCAGAATGTAGAGCATGGTCACTGCTACCATCGCCGCAATAGACAGCAGCAGCAGCGCCCGAAAAGCGCCGACAATGCGCGGATGCCAGAGGAGCGCAGAACGGGCAGAGTCAACGTGGGCACTGAGCACAATGGTCTGCCGCGCGTGCCCCTGACCTGCCGCTGGCAGCGCGGGCGCCGGTACTGTGAGCCGGCCGATGACATTCTGGCTGAGCCGCTGAGGCATCAGACGCGATAGCGTCTCAATGGCGTTGCTTTCCAGGCTAAAGGCTATCAGCGCCAGCACACAGAGCATTGCGCTTACGAACGGCATTATCCTGAAGAGACCGGCAGCAACAAGAAAGCTCAGAAAAAAGCAGCCAAATGTCCAGGAGAAGCTCGTAACTGAACGGAACCGCTCAACGAATACATCGTAGCCTAAAGCCCGCAGTTGCTCTGCCACATAACTGGATGCTCGCTGTTCTGCCGTGCTTGTCGAGGCACGTGGTCCAATCTCCTCTACCAGCACCTGGATCGTCTCTTTGATGCGGGACAGTATCATCGTATGCTGGCTCATCGCCAATCCTTCCTCTCGCTTCTTGTGGGCAAGCCAGTACGCCTGGCTCCACAGGCTATAGCTTGAGAACACAGAAGCCCGCTGCATGCAGCGGGCTTCTTCGCAGGAGAGTGTAGCACGAGAGCGCCGGGCTGTCAATCATTGGTCCGCAGCCTGACATAGTTTGTGTTAACCCGCATGACGGAAGCCGGCAGCCTTCATGGTCAGCGGTTCGCCGCTGCCATGCCGGCCCACATCCACAACGCGCGCGATTACCACCGACGAATCGCCGGCCGGCGTGATGCTCTCGACCGCACACTCCACGTGAGCCAGCGTTTCCGGCAGATATGGCGCACCTGAGGCAGTTTCGGCGAAGGATAGTCCTGCAAGTTTATCAGGATGCGTCAGCAGCGAATGACCTAACTGCCCGGCCAGATTACGCTGATCGGCACGATAAATGTTAATCACGAAGCGACCAGTGCGCTGGATCATCGGCAGCGAGGCCGAGTCGTTCTCAACCGAGAGTGCCACCAGGGGAGGATCGAAAGAGACCTGCGTCAGCCAGTTTGCCGTAAATGCATTGCGCCGCTCGCCCTCGGCCACTGTGATAGCATACAGTCCATAAGTAAACAGACGAAGCACCTGCTTTCGCGTCGCGTCATCCATCGGTTGTACATCTCCTGCCTGTCGGCTATAATAGGCACTACAATGGACACAGGTTTTAGCATTCTCACCCCATGCCCTTCTCTTGATCATAGCATACCCAACGTAACACCGTTTCACCGCAAGGAGGCTGATCATGCCAGCAGAAGGCTCAACCCGACGCCGTCGCCCCAGCCGTGAGAGCGCACCACACGCCACGGCACCTGCGCCAGCCGTCATGGACGAGCGTGAACAGGCCAGACAGCAGGCGCTGTCTGACTATGCGCACTACGTCAATGCCATGAAAGCGCGGGTGCTCGCGCAGGCAGGACTGGATATCATCGAGGCCCGTCGCGAAGGCATTTATGTCTGGGATATTACGGGCAAGCGCTACATAGATTGCATCACCTCCGCCGGCAGTTTCAACGTTGGACGACGCACGCCAGAGATCGTCCAGGCCCTGCGTGATGCACTGGATGAAATTGACAATGGCATCTTTCTCCTCTGCTCGGCTGAGAAAGCGGCCCTGGCCCGACGCCTCGCACAGATCGCGCCGGGGAATCTCGAATGTGTTATGTTCGGCACCGGCGGTGGTGAGGTCAATGACTTCGCCATCAAGCTTGCTCGCGGCTATACCATGCGCCCGGAGATCGTCTATGCCGCCAAGGGATATCATGGTCATACCGGCTTCTCCCTGGCTGCCGCTGGCCGCGACACCTATCGCGAACCCTTTGAGCCGCTGGCGCCGGGGTTTCGTCGCGTGCCCTTCGGCGATATCGCTGCTCTTGAACGGGCCATTAACGACCAGACGGCAGCAGTCCTGCTCGAGCCCATCCAGGGCGAAGGGGGAATTAATATTCCCCCGGATGACTATCTCCCGGCAGCGAGGCGCCTTTGTACGGAGCGTGGTGCCCTGCTCATCCTGGATGAGATTCAGACCGGCTTCGGGCGTACCGGCAAAATGTTCGCCTGCGAGCATTGGGGCATCACGCCAGACATTATGACACTAGCTAAGTCGCTGGGTGGTTCTATCTATCCTATCTCAGCGGCCATATATACGGCCGAGCTGAACGACTTCATGCTCATGCACCCCTTCATCCATCTTTCCACCTTCGGCGGCAGTGATCTGGGGTGCCGCGTTGGCCTGGCAGTAATCGACTATATCGAGCAGCATAATCTCTGCGCGCATGCCGCAGCGATGGGCGATTATTTCGGCGCCGGCCTGGCCCGGCTACAGGCGCGCTATCCCGCTGTGCTGTGTGAAGTGCGGCGCAAGGGGCTGATGATCGGCCTGCAGTTCGCCGATGACAGCATGGGACCACGGATGAGCTATCAGCTCGCGCAACGAGGCATCATCGCCATCTACACGGGCAATGAACCCAGCGTTATGCGCCTCATGCCCAGCCTGATCATCCAGCCTGATGAGATTGACATTATCCTGGATGCGCTCGACGGCTCGCTGGCAACAATCGCTGCCCAGGGTAGATGACCTGACCGGCACCTGTGTGACCTTTGCCCGTGCTGTCGCAGACTCCGCTGCCCGACCCGCTATGGACCGCGGCTCTGGACAACGCTTGAAACAACCTTATGATAGGGGAGGGAAACCTATGGCTATGCCCGTGGGCTTGCGGCGCGTCCTGAAATTTCGCACCATCGTTTCTACCAGCGCCGGCCTGGCGTTCGCAGCGATCAGCTTTCTGGGATGTGTGCAGCTCGCTGCCTATCTCGCTGGCGACTCTTCCTGGATCGCCATGCTGGTAGCCGGCATACTGGCACTGCTCGCCGCCCTCTGTTTCTCCGAGCTGAGCGGGCTTTATCCCTCGGCCGCAGCCATCCGGCTCTACATGCGCAACGCATTGAACGAGCGCACGGCGCTTATCGTGACCTTCGGCTACATGCTGACAATTGTTGCCGTCATTGCCGCCGATAGCTATGTTGTTGGCAGTGCCATCCAGTTCGTCTTCCCGGTGGTCCCGGCTATCATCTGGATTCTTGTTCTCCTGGCTCTGGCAATGGGAGCGAACCTCCGGGGTATCCGCATAGCCGGGCTGGTGCAGGATATCACGACCTATGCCCTCCTGCTGTCAGCCGTGGCCATCTCGCTCATTGCCTTGAGCCGGCACGGCTTTCACCTTCATGCGCCCTTTGCCGCGCTCCGGTCACCTGCCAATCTCTTTAACGCGGTCGCCGTTGGCGTCTTCGTGTTCGCCGCTTTCGAGTGGGTTACGCCGCTGGCTGAGGAGATCACCGACTATCAGCAGATCCCCCATGGGATGTTTGTCGCGCTGGGTCTGCTCTTTGTTGCATACTCCCTCTTCACTGTAGCGGCTACCAACCTGGTACCTATTCATACGCTGGTCCATTCCGCCGTACCGCAGATGCTTCTGGCCCAGGCCGCGCTGGGAAAGACAGGCATCGCCTGGATGCTCATCGCCACCATCTTCACAGGTATGATGACTTTTAACGGCGGCTTCGCAACGGCATCACGCTTCCTCTATGCCGCCGCGCGCGAAGCGACTCTGCCACCGATCTTTGCACGCATCAGCATCGCCTATGCAGTCCCCTATATGACTATCATTGCGCTCACTGCCGTCTCAGCGGCTATTGCCATCGTTGTTGCTCTGACCGGTCAGTTCCAGGAGCTGATCCTCGTCGGTGCTGTGCTGGAGGCGATGATCTATGCGGTCGCAGGCATCTGCGTAATCCAGCTGCGACGGCGGCAGGCGGAAGCACCGCGCTCATTCCGCATCCCTGGCGGCTATATCATTCCTGCTCTCACAACCATCATCTTCACAACCCTGGCTATCGGCGCAGCTACCACACCGAATGCTATACCGCTGGCAGTTACTGCCGGAATTTTTACTTTATCCACCCTATATGTTATGCTGGTAGTACCGCGACTAAAAGCGAAGGCTGCAGCACGCCGTGGCCCCAGGCGGCGTCCGCAGCGATCGCATCCGGTAGCCGAGGCAGCTGACCAGGTTAGGGGAATGGAAGGGTAGTATTGCGATGCTGCTAACGGGGCCGCAAAAGCCGCTCGTGAAACAAGCGAAAACGGCTACCTGGAAGGATGCAGAGCCAGCGACGGGTGTTCCTGACTGAATAGAATGGGACACCCGCCATGCTTGCTGTGGCGCTATGATGGTCAGAAGAGATGAAAAAAAGATGAGCATGAACTACCCCGATGATGTCTACCCAATAAGCTATACCCTTGACGAAGAGCACCGTCGACTTCTGCTTAGCTGGAGCGATGGGCATGAGAGCATCCATGACTACGAAGCGCTCCGACGTGCCTGCCCTTGTGCGCACTGTGCCGGTGAGGGCAACCTGCCGGGCTCAATGCGATCTGATACGCCGCTCACCGAAGAGCAGACCACAATCTACGAGTTAAAGCCTGTCGGGCGCTACGGTCTTTCACCAGTATGGGGCGATGGCCACAAAACAGGCATCTATACCTACGAGCGCCTGCGGGCAAGCTGCATGTGTGCAGAGTGCCAGCAGGCCAGGCGGACACAGAGACGCCGCGAATAGTGCGGCAAGCGCTGATCTGCTTCATCATGGTGCAGGCAGGCTACCAGAAAACTATAAGCAGAGGCATAAGGTATGACCACCAGGCATTTCCGTCCTGACTCTCCAGGCTACATCGAGCAACTCCGCCGGCTGCGACTTCGTCTTACCCCCCAGCGTCTCGTTGTCCTGGAGGCACTGGCCACGCATGGTGGGCATATGACCGCCGATGAGATCCTGCAGTGGGTGGCCCAGCGCTATCCAGACATCAGCCTGGCCACCATTTACCGCATCCTCGATCTGCTGATCTCTGCTGGCCTCGTCTCTCGAGCAGATCTGGGTGGGAACGCAACCTGCTTTGAGCTCATCGGCGACTCACCACACCACCATCTGGTCTGCACCCGCTGTGGCACCATCATCGAGCTCGACGGCACCTTGCTTGCCCCACTCCGTGAGCGAATCCTGTGCGAGTATGGATTTCAGGTAGACCCACGCCATCTGGCCCTCTTCGGCATCTGCCGCCGCTGCCTTACCGCCGGCCAGACACGAACTATGCCCCAGGAAACTACACACCCATAGGAAAGCAGCACAAGAGGCGCACATGGATGTCACTGAGACCTCCGATCAGGCACAGCTGCATCAGGCACGCGGAAAGATACTCATCGGGCTGGTACTGGCAATGGGACTGGCAGCGATGGATACTACTATTGTCGCAACCGCCATCCCCTCAATCGTGCGTGACCTCGGCGGCTTCGCGCTCTTTGCCTGGGTTTTCTCACTCTACGTACTTACCCAGGCAGCAACGATCCCAATTTATGGCAAGCTCGCCGATCTCTATGGCCGCAAGCCGATGCTGATCGCCGGTATCCTCATTTTCCTGGCGGGCTCCGTCCTGTCCGGCACTGCGTGGAACATGGTGATGCTGATCATCTTCCGGGGCATCCAGGGTATCGGCGCTGGCGCCATACAGCCAATTGTGACCACCCTGGCAGGCGACCTCTATAATGTTGCGGAGCGCGCTCGCATCCAGGGCTGGCTCTCGAGTGTGTGGGGAATATCGGCAGTCGTTGGCCCTGCTATCGGCGGATTCTTCGCCGAGTACGCCTCCTGGCGGTGGATCTTCTACATCAACATACCCCTAGGTGCCCTGGCCATCATCATGATCGGCGCCTATCTGCATGAGGATGTGTCGCACCAGCGCCGCTACATCGATTACGCTGGCGCAGCGCTGCTGAGCATCGCAGTCGGACTGATGATCTTCGGTGTGCTTGAAGGAGGCATGGGCTGGCCATGGCTATCGACTCAGAGCACGCTGGTCTTTGCTACTGCAGCCATGGCGCTGGTGCTCTTCGTGGGACAGGAGCGCCGTGCCATTGAGCCGATCCTGCCACTATGGGTATTCAGTCGGCGCCTGCTCATTGGCGCAAACCTGGCCACTGTTGCCCTGGGATTGCTCTCCATCGGGCTCACGACCTTCCTGCCAACGTACGCCCAGGGCGTCCTGGGTGCAGATGCCGTCATCGCCGGCTTCATCCTGGCAGTCATGTCCATAAGCTGGCCGGTCGCATCGGCGCTATCCGGCCAGCTCTTCCTGCGCATTGGCTTTCGCGATACCGCCCTTATCGGGGCTGGCTTCTGCCTTGCCTCGGGTCTCATCTTTGTCTCGCTTGCTGCGTCTGCCCCGGCATGGCTGGCCGCAGCAGGCAGTCTGGTTATGGGAGCAGGACTTGGCCTGCTCTCCACCCCACTTATCGTGGGCATCCAGTCAGTCGTTGACTGGAACCGCCGGGGCGTAGTCACCGGCACAAACATGTTCGCCCGTCAGATTGGCCAGGCTGTGGGAGCTGCGATATTCGGCAGCGTGGTTAATACCGCGCTTGCCGGGTGGTTCCATCATGCCCCAGCAAATATTGCCAGACAGCTTCCGGCGGCAGTCAATACGGTGGGCCAGGTGCTTGGCAGCAGTCCACACCACCTTGGCACGGCGGCTGCGGCTTATACCCGGCAGGGCCTTTACCTGGCCATCCATCAGGTTTTCTGGGGACTCACGCTCATCGCCATTTTCAGCGGTGTTGCGCTTCTGCTGCTGCCGCGCCATTTCGATCGGTTGCATGTTGCGGAGGATGGCAGCGGAGCGTCCCCGCATACAATGAGTTATGATAAGGGTTATTATCATAAGTAATATCGACGCCTCTTCCTCACCCTCCGGCAGGCCAATCTCCGTACCGCAGCCTCATCCCTCTTTACGCAACCATTGCCCGCATGGTACAATCGACCACGCCAATGTGCCTCCCATGGCTTAACAGCTTCACGCTTGCTTTGCAAAGGATGCACTGCATGGACCAGCTACCTATCGCCGGCTCCATCGAAGTTATCACCGGCTGCATGTTCTCTGGCAAAACTGAGGAGCTGATACGGCGCGTCCGTCGCGTCGCCTTCGCCCGTCAGCGCTATCGTGTCTTCAAGCACTATCTGGATGCACGCTATGCAGCCAACAACATCGCCTCACACAACCAGGTCATGCTCGAAGCACTCCCAGTCACCACCCCACAGGAGATCCTGCAGGCCATCACCGCTGACGACCACGTTATTGCCATCGACGAAGCCCACTTCTTCAGCGCGGATATCATCGACGTTGTCGAGGAACTGGCACAACAGGGCAGACGTGTCATCATCACCGGCCTGGATCTCGACTTTCGCGGCGAACCGTTCGGTCCGATGCCCGAACTGCTCGCGCGCGCAGATTCCATCACCAAGCTCACCGCCGTCTGCATGGTCTGTGGCAGCGCGGCTACGCGCACGCAGCGCATCATCGCTGGGCGCCCGGCCTCCTACTACGACCCCATTGTCCTGGTCGGAGCCACCGAAGCCTACGAGCCACGTTGCCGTCGTCACCACGAAGTGCCCGGCATAGAACACCCAGGGAGTCTGTCATGATACCATACAAAGCCAACCTGACCCACGAGCTACCACGCACCGCCGAGCTGGTAATTATCGGCGGCGGGATCGTCGGCGCAGCCACCGCCTTCTTCGCGGCACGGGCTGGCATACAGGCAGTAACGATCGAGAAGCGACCAACGCTTGCTACCCTCACAACTCCAGCGGCAACCGGCGCATTCCGCGCCCAGTTCGACAACCCGGAAGAAATGGACCTGGTGCGCGAAGGGATTGACCTGTTCACCCACTTCGCCGAGGTAGCCGGGCTACCTGGCTATGACATCGGCGTGCGCCAGCAGGGTTACCTCTGGCTCTCTACCACAGAGAGCACGGCTCGCCGCCAGCGCGATTTAGTACAGCGTCAGCGTGAATGGGGACTCCACGATGTCGAGCTTCTGAGCGGCGATGAGGCCCGCTACCGCTTTCCCTACCTTACCCCGGAGGTCATCCAGGCCCGCTATCGCGCCGGCGATGGCTGGCTTGACCCACGCAAACTCACCATGGGATATGCCATCGCCAGTCGCGCTCCCTTTGTCACCGAGACTGCTGTAACCGGCTTCGAGCTTGCCGGCGACCGGGTTACCGCTGTGCGCACGACGAGGGGCACAATTGCCACCGATCAGGTGGTCATCGCCGCTGGCCCGTTTTCAGGCGTCATCGCCCGCATGGCCGGCATCGAGCTCGATCTCACCCTCGTACGCCGGCAGCGGATGATCATGCCCGAGGTGCCTGAGGTACCGTCCGATGCCCCGATGACCATTGACGAGGGGACCGGTGCCCACTGGCGACCGGCGCTGCACGGCGCCAATCTCCTATGGACAGCACCGGGCATACCCGGTGGCCCACCGCTCGATGACGTGCCCACCAGCGAGGACTTCGCTTTTGGCCTGCTCAACCCGGCCAGTGATCATGCCGTCGCGCGGATCAGCCCCTTCTGGCGCGAAGTCTGGCAGCGTAACACCTGCCACTGGTTCCTCCGCGCCGGCCAGTACACCTACACACCGGACCACCGGCCCTATCTTGGGCCAACCCCAATAAAAGGGCTCTATGTCAACTGCGGCTACAGCGGCCATGGTATCATGGCCAGCGCCGGCGGCAGCCGCCTGACCATCGCCACCCTCACCGGCACAATCTCGCCCGCAGATAACCCCTTCCGGCTGGATCGACCGCGGCAAGAGCGAGACCTGGACATCTTATGACGGGCTTCCGGGCTATATCCGTTGAGTCGTTGCCCCGCTCAGACAGCGCCGGAGCATATCTGCCGGTAAAAACTGGCCAGCAACTGGTTGTCGACTTATTGGCACGCAATATGCGGATACAACAGTTGAGCATGCGAGGGAGGGGCACGAGAGACGTCACAGAGCTCAGATACCTGATGGGGGTGAACGTGATGGCCTCATCCGTGCTGCCCTACGAGCCTATTGAAATGGACCAGCCCCGCCGGTCCATACTGGTGGTCAAACGAGCCGCCAGCCAGAATGGAAAGCCGGGCGGCTGGATCGTCTACGACGAATCGTGCTGTATACGTCGATCGCGGCCATTCCCGACGCGGGAGGAAGCCGAGATGGTGCGGCAGGGATTGCTGGCCCAACTCGACGCTCGTTAACGTAGCCAATGCCTGGGCACATGGCGATGAATGTGCATCGAATCTGCCCGCCGGAATACCGGGGTGCCGGTTGCCCCTCCCTCAACTCTTTCCCTTTTCATTCACCGTGCCTCATAGGCAACCTACCCCTTGACAAGGGCCTGTTACTGCTCCTATGCTAAGTTATCATACGTTGTGCTGGCGTCAGAACAGAACTGATGAGGAAATCCCGTCTGTTCACGCACCTGTACTCAAAGCCTGGGGGATAGGAATGTGGTGATAGGAGGCATAGAATGGCCCCGGCGGCTTACGTACCGGCGGCCTCCTCTGCCCGGATGGCGGCAACTACTGGGCATGACTGCGCTGGCCGGCATCGTGGCAACGCTGCGCTCTGCCTATAGTGCGGCGCGCGCCGCGCTGGCGATTGCCTATATTCCATCGGCAGATGCGCTCAGAGGCAGGCAGGGCGCGGCTGCGAATGCCGCCGGCGTACTATACCCTGCAACGTGGTCACCGCGCACACCAGTCCAGGACGTCCGCTTCCTGAGCCATGATGGGATCACGATCTCCGGCTGGTATATCCAGCAACCTCACCGGGCACCGGCCATCATCCTCTGCCATCCTTGGCGGCACGACTGCACCTATCTGGTTCGTCTGGCCGAGCACTTCTACCGGCGGGGCTATCACGTGCTGCTCTTCGATTTCCGGGCTCATGGACGCAGCGCTGGCCGCTATACGACCGGCGGCGACCTGGAGTCACGCGATGTCAGCGCCGCACTCGATTTCCTGTGCCAGCAGCCAGACGTAATCTCTCAGCGCATAGGCATCCTGGGCTACTCGATGGGCGCGGCAGCGGCATTGCTCGCCGCATCCTATCGTCCGGAGATCGCTGCTGTCGTCGCCGATAGCAGCTATGCGCAGTTGGACACAATCCTAGCAGGGTGGATCCAGGAGTGTTTTGCCCGTCAGGGGCTCGGTCTGGTGGCAAAAACCCTCACGCAGTGGATGCTCCGGGCCTTTGAGCGGTACGCCTCGTGCTCACTCCATGTGAGCCCCGCCATTGCCGCACAGCAGATCGTCGCCAGCGGCCGGCATGTAATGATCATCCACGGACTCAATGACACGCTGGTCAGCCCTGAGCACGCCCACGCTATCGCCGCCTGTGCCGCGAGCGATAAGCTTACCCTCTGGCTCGTCGATGGAGCAGACCATTGCGGCGCACCTGCCGGCAACCTGCGCGCCTACCTCAAACGGGTCGATGCCTTTCTTGACGCCTGCTTGCGCGCTGATACACCGGGTGACTGGCTCCCAGACAGGCCACCGCTGGGATAACCGCCTGATTCTCCGCCCATGCCGCTCGCCAAGAGTAGCTTTCCGGCGCATGCACGCCCGGGCCCGGTAACCAAGCCATACCCCGATTCAGGGGGAACCAGTGGGACAGGTATCGGGCGCGATACCCGTGCTCACTGGTCCCCCCGGCACTCTCCCCGCCCGAAAATCCCCCCCCCCCTGGTGAGCCGTCTGAGCTGGGAAGAGAGATAGATGCGTTGGGGCAAAGCAGAATTCCCATCTACGGGGAGGAGGATACTGCAAGCTACTACCGCATCAGAGATGTGGACCAGCAGCATGCACCCCAGGATCAGCATCAGGAAACCGCTCGGCGTTCTTGATGAAGCGCCGGGCCAGCTCACGCGCCTGGCGGTCATAATCATCAGGATTGGCCCATGTATCGCGTGGCCGTAGCACCTCCGCCGGCACGCCAGGACATAACACCGGTACATGGAGTCCGAAGATCGGATCGGTCCAGCGCTCTACCTGATCCAGATCGCCATTAATTGCTGCCCGCACCATTGCACGAGTGTATTCAATATTGATGCGCTTGCCTACGCCGAACGGACCGCCGATCCAGCCGGTATTGACGAGAAAACAGCGCACCTGGTGACGCTCAATGCGCTCGCGCATCATGCGTGAGTAGGTCGTCGGCGGCAACGGGAGAAACGGCGCAGCAAAGCAGGTGCTGAATGTTGCCTCCGGCTCGGCGCTGAGCCCGGCCTCGGTCCCGGCCAGCTTCGCCGTATACCCCGATAGAAAGTAATACATCGCCTGCTCTGTCGTTAGAAGCGCGATAGGAGGCATGACACCAAAGGCATCTGCTGTGAGCAAGAAGATCGCTGCGGGCTGGCCGCCAATGCCACTGAGCACAGCATGAGGAATATTCTCTACTGGATACGCAGCACGGGTGTTCTCCGTGAGCGTGTCGTCATCGTAATCAGGGATCCGCGTCCGTGGATCGAGCACCACGTTCTCGCAGACCGCGCCAAACCGAATAGCATGCCAGATCTGCGGCTCACGCTCTTCCGAGAGACGGATGCACTTGGCATAGCAGCCGCCTTCAAAATTGAAGATCCCCTGATCGCTCCAGCCGTGCTCATCATCCCCAATGAGCGGACGCTCTGGATCAGCCGACAGGCTGGTTTTCCCCGTACCGGAAAGGCCGAAGAAGAGCGCTACGCGCCCGTCAGCGCCGGTATTGGCCGAGCAATGCATCGGAAAAACCCCCCGGGCCGGCAACACATAGTTCAGCATGGTAAAAATAGACTTTTTGATTTCACCAGCGTAGCGTGTGCCAGCGATAAGCACACGTTGCATCTCAAAATCAAGGATCACCGCCACCTCTGAACGTGTCCCATCCCGCTCAGGATCGGCGTAGAAATACGGTACTGCCAGCACGAGCCACTGCGGCTTCGCATGGGCGATCTCTTCACGGCTCATACGGCAGAAGAGCTGCTGAGCAAACAGCGCATGCCAGGCCAGCTCCGCAACTACCCGGATCGGTATCCGATAATCGGGATGGGCTCCGGCCCAGGCATCCAGAACAAAGATATCACGTCCCTGCAAGTAAGCTGTCGCACGGTTCCACAGACGCTCAAAGTGCTCAGGGGAGATAGGCTGATTATTCCCCCACCAGATACTGTTCGCACTCTCCCCATGCCTGACAATGAACTTATCCTTCGGCGAGCGCCCGGTGCGCTTACCGGTTTCTGCGGTTATGGCACCATTTGCGGCAAGCACCGCTTCGTGGCGGATGATAGCCTGCTCAATGAGCTGCGGCACTGAGAGGTTCCAGTGTACGTTGCCGAGGTTTATCAGCCCTTCGCTTGCCAGATCGTGTGCCCTGGTCATCATGGTGCTCATGCATCTCTCCTTTGAGACAGCCCGGCGTATGCGCCGGTAGATCAAAAGATCCCGATCTCGAACTGTTGGTACCTGCAATGGCCATGCCGCGAGCATGCAGGCAGAGCATGGCTCGACACCATGATACAGTCTACCAGAATATCGCATCCACTGCAATTTGCTCTGGCCTGAAAAAGGCTACGCCGTGGGACGCCCGCGCCAGAGCCGCACCGGGAGACGTGACTTCTGCGGAAAGCGGTGACTCAGGGGCGGTGACACATTTAGTGGCAGGATGCCGGCGAGTGCGGCAAGCTCCCAGGCTGCTGCAGTGTAGCGCAGCCCGCGCAGGCGTGCATGAAGTTCAATGACATCGCCACCAAGATAGCGCCCGGTCGCTGGATTCGTCTCGTGAAAGCAGACCCAGAAAGCATCTGGACCTGATCCACGAATCGCAAAGCTCGGATGCACATCAGGTGGGTGGAGTGGGCAATGGGCCCGTCCCCGGGCCGTTACCGCCGTATAGCGGGCGACATATGCATGGAGATCGACGCACTGCCGTACCAGCAGTGCGAGCTGCGGCACCGTGATCGCCGCTGCCATATCCGGGTCAAGCGGCAGCGCTGGCAGCGGCACTGCCGCCGCAGATCCTGGTTCGCGCTGATCTCGCCCACTTCCTTCTCCCCCCATCGCCGTCTCGCCCGCATCTGCGCGATGTATCCTCATGCGTGGTGGCAGTGCCGCCACGGCAGCGCTGATAGTAGCCGGAAGCGGGCGTAGCGCTGCAACTCTGCTCAAGTGCGCAAGCTGCGCGCGCAGTGTCTGCCCAACGGGCTGAAGCGTCTCGGGGTCGAGAAAGGGAAAGCGGCGTCCTCCCGCTCCCTGGTGCGCGCCAAGGGGCCCACGCAGTCCGCTGCCAAAGCCACCAGGGGGCAGCGTGTCCTGTTTGGGATATACCTCGATACGTGGTAGAGAACCGCCTGGCGCACCTGATGTATCCTCCAGCACATAGTACAGCAGCCGACGTAGATCGCCAGCGGGACAGCCCGGCGGTGCCACCAGCACCCAGAGATGGCCGCCGCGCCGGCTGCTCTCTAGCAGGGTTACCATGCCCCAGGCATTCAGGGCCCGCGCCAGTCGCTGGAGCTGCAAGAGCCCCTCAGGATTATCTTCATCACAGTCGTATGCGCCCCAACGGCAGCGTCCATCCGCATCCAGCGCGTACCATGCCGCCGTCAGTCGCCCGGTCAGATGGTCCGCCAGCACGGCATCGGTAACTGGATGACGCACACAGATATACTGGACATGCCGATCGCGAGACGCCCTCGTGCCATGCTGTCGGGCATAGGCATCATCGCGCTGGATGAAAACGTCGCGATAAAGGGCCAGATCGGCCTTATCCATACGTCCGCTCCCGCTTCCCCGGCTGTGACGATCTACGTTCATAAAACGTCTGTTCTATTTCCAGGGTAGCTGATAGCTGCCCCGGTTGTCAAGAGCACTGCTGCCAGGCTTCGCCATACAAGAGTTGCATATGGTACACTGAGGCCATGCACACAGTGTAGGGGCAGAGCCTGCTCCCGCTCACGGTACCCTTCCTCACGACGATTGCATGGATAGGGCCAGGGCTGTGGCCTGCTCCGCCAGCTTGTAGAGCGTAAGTGGAGAAAGGATGGTGGGAACGCGATGGCAATAAACGCGATAACTGAGATACAGGTTGCGTTAGATGTGCCCGTGCGCATGCGTGATGGTGTGGAACTGCGCGCGAATGTTTACCGCCCGGCATCTGATGGATCATATCCAGTCCTATTGACGCGGCTGCCCTATGGCAAGGACTTTCCGCTTGGAACGGCTGTATTGGACCCGGTGCAGGTGGCTCGGCGTGGCTATATCGTGGTGGTGCAGGATGTGCGTGGCCGCTTTGCATCTGATGGCGACTGGTATCCGATGCGCCATGAGGCGCCCGATGGGTACGACACCGTCCAGTGGGCTGCACAATTGCCAGGCTCCAACGGCCGGGTGGGCATGTACGGTATCTCTTACTTTGGCTTCACCCAGCTCGCTGCAGCCTGGGAGAATCCGCCCGCGCTCAAGGCCATCTTCCCTATGCAGACCTGGGCCGACTTTTTCGATGGCGGCAGCTACCGTGGCGGCGCTTTTGAGCTGGGCCTGAGCGCCTACTGGCTCCTGGAGGTCCTGGGCATTGACTCGCTAATGCGGCGCTACCGTGATGACCCGGAGCTGGGGCAGCGACTGTATCGACTGGCCCAGGCTATCGATGGTCTTTCCAGCGACCTCCTCTCCTATCTTCCCCTGAACGAATTTCCGCCGTTTCGCGATCTGGATATTGCGCCATCTTGGTTTGATGCCCTCGCCCACCCACTGGACCGCAACTCCGCCGCAGAGGCCATGGTTATCGGACGCTATCAGAATATCAGTGCGCCTGCCTATCTGGTAGCCAGCTGGTACGATATCCTCCTTGGTGGCATGCTCCAGAATTACCGGGGGCTGCGTGCGCAGGGCGCCACTCCCGCAGCGCGCCAGCCACGCCTGCTCATTGGCCCCTGGTCCCACGGCGCGATGAACCATGTCGTTGGTGACCGTGATTTCGGCTTCGCCTCATCAGCCCTGCTGATCGACCTCAAGATAGATATCGCCAGCCTGCAGCTTCGCTGGTTTGATTACTGGCTCAAGGATCAGCAGAACGGTATTATGGACGAGGCGCCGGTTAAGCTCTTCATCATGGGAGAGAACGTCTGGCGCGATGAGCAAGAGTGGCCGCTCGCCCGCACACAGTATACGCCATACTATCTGCATAGCCAGGGGCGTGCCAATTCTCTGCACGGCGATGGCCTGCTGAGTGTTGTGCCACCCGCGGACGAGCCAGCTGACCAGTATATCTACGACCCCGCTGCTCCGGTGCCAACCTGCGGCGGCGCACTGCTGCTGCCGCCGATCTACCGGCCAGGCCCCTGGGACCAGCGGCCCGTCGAGCAGCGCGGCGATGTACTCGTCTACTCAACGCCTCCACTGGACCGCGACGTTGAGGTCACGGGACCCATCGTCGTCAAGCTCTATGCCGCCTCCTCTGCGCCGGATACTGACTTCGTCGCGCGCCTGGTAGACGTGCATCCCGATGGCTATGCGCAAAACCTCACCGATGGCATCATCCGCGCTCGCTACCGCCATGGCGACACGCCAGAGCTGATCGAGCCAGGTAAAGTGTACGAATACACCATCGACTGCTGGGCAACAGGCAACCTCTTCCGCGCCGGCCATCGCATCCGCCTGGATATCACCAGCAGCAGCTTCCCACGCTGGGATCGTAACCCCAACACCGGTAGACCGCCCGGTAGCGAGCGCGAGACGCGACCGGCCACACAAACCATCCTGCACAATGCCGCGCATCCCTCGCACGTCATCCTGCCCATCATCCCACGCTAGCACGCCGACCAGTACACATCGCCGGCTCTGCAGATCGGGGCAGCAAGCCTGCCCCAGCGGTGCTCATGGGGCAGGCAGAGCAGGACAGGAGCAGCTATGGCAGACACGCTCCTGGCTGGCCGTTCGATACAGGGTGGAGAGTACACCGGCAAGGCATCTCGTCCTGGCCATCAATCCCAGTATCCAGTACTGGCAAAGCGCATCTTCATCTCCCGGCATCTCGGGCAGAGGTACTCTGTATCGAGCAGGACAATGGAAGAGGGACGCTGCACTCGTGCTCTCTGCCCTAACTGTGGCCGCCTGGTTGACAACCCGCTGAGGTTCCAGGAGAATACGGTCCCTATTTCGCTGCCGGTATCTGGAGGCCGGTACAAACCTGGCTCATTATAGAAGCTGACGGTTCCTCCGCAATTCCCGCACCGGGCTCTGTTAGCGAGGTAGTTCCAGATACCAAATGCACCACAGGTCCGGCACAGGGCCGGTAACCCACAGTACGTCTTGAAGTTAAACATGCCTCCGCCTGCAAGCAGATCAGAGGACGTAAAACCGCACGAACAGGTAGCGGCCAGTATCGTGCCCATCGGCTGTTCCTCCAGGATGATCCCCTGCCTGACATCCGCGGTAATCTTCCGGCTGGCATCAAACAGGCGGTCCACTATACTGCCACTTTGCTGCAACTTTCCCCAATACCCGCTGGGCGTTGCCGAAGAATAGCTGCTGCTTCTTCTCCTCCGACCAGGCCTCGAGGCCTGCGAAGTCCTTGAACCAGCGATCAGGGGTGATAAAAGGGTAGTCGGAGCCAAAGAGAAACTTGTGGCTTGTGCGGCCGGCCGCTTCACGCAGGAGCGACGCAGGAATATACTTTGGCGACCAGCCTGAGAGGTCATTATACACGTTCGCTTTATGCTGCACGATTGCCAGCATCTCCTCATGCCATGGCCACGACGGATGGGCACCAACAATGATCAGCTCCGGGAAATCCGCTGCAACATGGTCAAGCCAGATCGGGCGTGTATAGTCCAGCTTGACACCACCGCCGCCAGCCAAACCAGCCCCCAGCCCGGTTGTGCCAGTGTGGAAGAGCGCCGGCACTCCCAGCTCGGCGATCTTCTCCCAGAGCGGGTAGAACTGCCGATCGTGCGGGTAAAACTGCTGGAAGCCGGCATGAAACTTCAGCCCGGATAGACCGAGATCTCTGATGGCGCGCTCGGCCTCGGCAATGGCCTGCTTCCCCTTGTGCGGGTCCACACTGGCAAAGCCGACGAATGTACCGGGGTAGCGCCGCACAATCTCGGCAACCGTGTCGTTCTTTAATGGTTGACGTCCGGTTGCTGTCTCCGCATCCCAGGCCAGCAGTACCCCGACAAGATCGCGCTCCTGATAATATGCTGCCATCTCTTCAACATCGCGCAATTGCACTTCAGTGCGAAAGAAGCGATCTGCCGCCTCTTTGTATGGGCCAATAGCGACTTCCAGAAAATCGGCGGTTGGCAGGTGTACATGAAAATCAATGGCGCGCGGCATAGTATCTCCTCTCTTAGTAGCTCGTTTCATAGAGAGTCAGCAGGAGGTCGGGCTCCGACTACTTCGTCATCTCCACATGCTTCTGTGCTCCCTGTGGTTTAACCTGGCCATCATCCCGGAATATCGGCAAGCCGCAGTGACAGCAGGCGTGACACACTATCTGGTCCCATGGATATGCCGTAGATCGCCTGCGCTGCGGTCATCGTGATGCGATTGTGGGTGATGACAATGAATTGCGTACGCTGTGCAAGCACTTTCAGGATATCACAGAAGCGCGTCACGTTGGACTCATCGAGCGCTGCATCTACCTCATCGAGGAGGCAGAATGGTGGCGAATTTGTCTCAAGCAGCGCGAAGAGCAGAGCCGCCGAGACCAGTGCGCGTTCACCGCCCGAGAGCAGTGCAAGATCCTGCACCTTTTTTCCCGGCGGCTGCACCACTACTTCAACCCCACCCATGGGGCCACCGGACGGTTCGCCATCCCTGGGTGGTATCAGTTCCAGATGAGCCGATCCACCACGGAAGAGTGTGGTGAAATGCCGGCCGAAGCGCTCATTTACGGCCTGGAACGTCGTGATAAATTGCCGCTTCATCCGCTCATCGAGCTCGCTGATCACCTTGCGCAGATCAGCCGATGCCTGCTCCATGTCGCGCACCTGCTCCGTCAGAAACTCGTAGCGCACCCGGGTCTCCTCGTACTCCTGCGGTGCATGGGGATCGCAGCCACCAAGCTCTCTAAGCTGGACCCGCAGCTGATCGATTGCCCGCCGTAGCTCACCAGCGTCCCCTCCCTCCGATGCGGCGGATGGTGGTTCATCCAGCCCTAACTCCTCATGCATCTGCGCACGCAGGTGCTCTATGGTATCGCGGCAGCGCTGCTGCTCCACCAGGCAGCGGCGATATTCGACCTCCAGCCTATCTAGCTCCTGGCGCTCATCAATATCTTGCTTACTGAGCGCTGCTAGCTCGCGCTCGACCGCGCTACCGGTCTCCTCCTCTTGGCGCAGTTCCGTAGTCAGATGCTGTATCTGGTTCTGCACCTGCCCCAGCTCGTCCTGCTGCCGTTGCATGATGCGCTCGGTCTCCTCTTGTAGTCGTGTGAGTTCTGCTGCACGCTGCTGATAATGCTCCAGGCGAACCCGGGCCTCGTCTATCTGGGCTCGCTGTTGCTCCAGCCGGTGCGCAAGATCTTTCTGCTCCTGCTGCTGCACGGCCAGGGCTGTGCGTTGCCGGTTTACCTCCTCCTGCTGTGCCTGATAGCGCGCACCAGATGCCTCTACCTCCTGTTGTATGGCCTCAGCGCGGGCCAGGGCCTCACGCTGTACCCGCTCCTGTTCGGCGACGCGCGCTTCGGTCGCGCGGAGCTCCTGCTCCAGCCCGGCGATCTCCGCTGCCAGTTCTCGCTCCACCGTCTGGCTCACCTGCAGATCATGACGCGCGCGATCGACATCACGCTGCATATTCCCCAGCTCGTGAGTAAGCTCGGCTACCCGTGAGCTCGCGCGCTGGAGCTCTTTCTCCAGCCTGACCTGCTCGGCCTGGCGCTCATCTTGCTGCTGGCACAGCTCCGCGATCAGTCTGTCCAGACGCGCAAGAGCAGCATCGTGCTCCGCGAGCTGCGCCGGCAACTCACGCAGCTCGCGCGCTTGTGCCAGTATTCCCTGCCTATCACTGCCGCTGCCGCCGCTCACCCAGCCGCTGCGGTGCACCATCTCGCCAGCCAGTGTCACTGCCATATGCGGTAATGGGCTCTGTCCTACCAGAGCAAGCTCCTGCTCACGATATCGCGATCTTTCATGGTCGAATAGCAGCGCTTGTGCCGCCTCCAGATCGTGCACGATCACGCAGCCAGCCAGTAATCGCCGAAACAACGGTGCATGCTCAGGTGCACACTGAATTACCTCGGTTACCATGCAGGGCAGCATGCCCGCTGCCTCACACAGAACTGTCGCCGTTGCCCGGTCATCAGCGGTTCCTCCGTCCGGCGCTTTGCTCTCCCGGGCACTGAATCGGGCCTCGTTCCAGGTGTGGATGGCGTTGCCATTCGCAGCGTCTTGTATCCCAGCTGCCCACCGGGGCTCTGCCGCGCTCGCCGTTCTGGCCAAAGAGGGAGCATCCGCTGCCCAGACAAGCAGTGCGGTGCCGCCGCCATGTTGCTCCAGATAACGCAGACAGGCGGTGGCGTCATCAGCGGAGCGCACAAGCAGCGCCTGGAGCAACGGTCCCAGCGCTGCCTCGACTGCTGTTTCCAGCCCCTTAGGAGCAGAGACCAGCTCTGCCAGCGGGCCAATGATGCCTGGCGCAGCGGCTTTCCCTGCTTGTACCAGCGCCCGCACGCCGTCGGAATAGCCACTCAAGCTTTGCTGCCACTGGCGGAGGAGCGCAAGTCGGTCGGCGATACTACGGCGCTGGCGCTGCGCTTCTGCCCGCGCGTCGCGCAGCCGCTCAAACTCATACTGTGCATCTTCGCCGGCCTTGCGTAGCCGCTGGCGCTGGGCGATCAGCACCTGCTCCTGGTGGCGTGCTTCGTCCAGGGCAGCCTGACGTTGCTGCATATGTCCGGCGAGCGCCGTCAGCCGCTCTTCTGCCTGGGCGATGGCCTGCCGACGTGCCGCCAGCACGCGGTTACGCTCGCCTACCTGGCGCTGGAGGCGCCCCAGCTCGCTCTGCGCTGCACCTAACCGCGCCTGCGCGCTGATAACTTCCCGCTGAACGGCACGTAGCCGTGTCTCCTCTTGCTCCCGGGCGGATCGTGCGCGCTCGATCTCGGCACTCAGAGTTGCCAGCATGCGCGTGGTACCCTCCACTGCGCTATGAGCCGTGGTGAGCTGCCCTTCCAGCTCGACAATGAGCGCTTCACCCCGCCGTAATACCTGCTCCTGGCGGTCCTGCTCTGCTACCAGATCTGCTTGCTGGCGGCAGAGGCTGGCCCGACGTTCTGCTGAAACTGCAATGTCGCGCTCCAGGGTTTGCGCCCGGGCGATCAGCTCACTGCGTGCCCGACGAACCCCGCTCTGGCGTCGCTGCATCTCCTCTCGCTGCGCCTGTAGCTCAGCGATGCGCCCGGCACGCTGTCCCATTCGTGCCTGTAGCGCCCGCTGGCGGGCTCCCAATGTTTCCGCTGCTGCCGTTGCCTGTGAGTTTGCCTCGCACGCCAAGCGCCACTGGATCGCATACCAGCGGGCAAGCTGCCGTGCCAGTTCCGCCGAGGTGGCTGCATAGGCCTGGGCGCGCCGCGCTTGTTCGGCCAGTGGACCCAGCCGGGGTTCGATCTCAGCAATGATGTCACGCAGCCGGTTCAGGTTCTGCTCCGTTTGCGCGAGCCTGGTCTCTGCCTCAGCACGCTGTGCCTGGAGATGCCGGATGCCGGCGGCATCCTCGAAGAGGCTACGTCGCTCCTCCGGACGCAGGCTCAGCGCTGCGTCAACCAGTCCCTGGCCGATTACCGTGTATGAGTCATGCCCGATACGCGCCTGCGCTAGCAGCAGCAATACGTCGCGCAAGCGCACCTTGTTCTTGTTGATCAGGTACTCGTTCTCGCCAGATCGATAGCTACGGCGCGTCACCGTCACCTCAGTGTACTCGGATGGCAGCCAGCCTGAGGTGTTGTCTAGGGTCAGCGATACCTCGCTCATACCCAGGGCTGCGCGCCCTGGTCCTCCGGCAAAGATGATGTCCTCGCTCTTCTTACCACGTAACTGCTTCATGCTCTGCTCGCCAAGCACCCACCTGATGGCATCCGCAATGTTGCTTTTCCCGCTCCCATTCGGCCCGACAATTGCCGTTATCCCGGGGCTGAACTCCAGTTCTGTCCGCGCGGCAAAGCTCTTGAAGCCAAGCATCTCCAGACGTTTCAAATACACGCTTGTTTCACCTGTGCACCTTTTTTTCTCTACCAGGGAAGACGTGCCAGTGCTTCTGTTGTAACTGTCTACTTCTCTGTATGTGTAGTTTCACGGCTATATGAAGATCGGGCACCCATCCCTTTGTAGCATGCCTATAATAGCATGAACCACCGGCCCCCTTACGAAGCATCACACAGTGCCTCGTATCACCGCCTGCTCGCCTCTTGACATTCATAGTATACTTGCTTATAGAGAACTAGTGGTTCCTCCCCATAGATCGGCCGTCATTCTCCTTCGTGCCCGGGACATCACACTTCCCCCGCACGCACCAGATGGAGGTGCCCATGTCTGCCCCTACCCCGCTTCTTGATCCCACCACCCGCGATCATGAACCTACAACTCCCTTCGACCTCCTGGATCACTTTATTGCCAGCAGCGCCGCCCGTCTTACCGACGTTGAAGCCGCATGCCAGCTATCCCAACTCGACCCTTTTGCTGTGGAAACTGCTCTTATCCGCGCCAGCATTGAGGGTGCTCAGGTGCTCCTCGACCGCGTCCGCCTGTATGCACGTGCTACTCGCATCCGCTTCACCAACGCCATCTGCACAGTGCTCAACCGGTTTGATGAGTTCGCCTGGCAGATTGATGCGCAGATCCGCGCATTGGAGTCACAGCGCCAGATCGAGCAGCTAACAGTAGCGCAGCGGCAACAACTGCTGAGCCGGACGCGTACCGCTCACCGCCGGCTGCTAAACATCCAGGGACAAATGGCTCTGGTGCTCGCCCATATCGAGCAAGATGAGCGGCAGGAGATAATGCCAGATCAGATCATGCCTGTCACCACCTGCAATCCTCAGCCAACGATCACTGGCCAGAAATTCGCGCCAGCAATACCCGGACCCCAGGAGCCAGCATTCAAGGCAGGGCCACTAACGCCCGGTATCCACGAACCAGCACCCGGTGGGCCTGCCACTGTGGTAGAGGCTATGAGCCAGCTTACAGATCTGCTGGATAATGTGACCACTATCCTGGAAGAAGCACGCTATCCCGCCAGTTCGCGACCAGCGTCTTCAACTCCATCTCCGCTATCTACTTCCCGAGCAATGGCATCACGCTCAACCAGGTCCCACAAAAAAGGCAGCAGCAAAAAGGCTGGTAGGCGTAAAGGGCACCACTAACCCATCGGTAGCACTATCTTACCTTCTGGCGCAATGTACCAGGAATAAGCCTCCAGCAGGCGCAGGCATACCCTGTTTGCCTCCCGCTCTGCTCCGCCTCCGACCTGCTCCAAAAGTCAGGTCAATTATGGGATAGTCCTGAAGTAGCTGCCCCACGCCCGTGTGTATGGTATATACTGAATCAATCATGTTTCACAAACCAGAGGGCACTGATACCTGGCCGCGGGACTATCCATCGGAGCTGGAGACAACCATGAGTACGCAGCCTGAAAACAAGCCTGGCAATATTTCTAGAGATGGCACTGCACCACCAGCCGTAGCAGTACGCCCACGACGTCGTGCACCGGCCACCATTGCTGCCCACGCTGATGATGAGCATAAACACAACCCGGCGAGAGGAATCTGGCAAGCAACACGACGCTGGTTCACCACGAATACCTTCGCACCAGATTGGCTGGCCAGGTCATGGCACCACCCGGCAGTATGCTATCTTCTGGCTGCACTGCTTCAGATACTCGCTGTACTCCTGGCGGCCCTGCTGGTCCAGATCGCACCGATGTTCCAGCTCGCTGAGGCAATCCCAATCCTCGCCATAGTGTTTATTGCGCTGAGTTGGGGTGCAGGTCCAAGCGTCGTCGCCACGCTGGTAGGCGCTGCTTTGCTGAATGTGCTGATCCTGCCACCTCACTCCGCCCTGGCTCTGCGAAGAATCGAGAACATTTCCGGCACCCTCCTCTTCCTGGTCATCGGCATTATTATCAGCGTCGTCGCCAGTCAGACAGAGCGGGCTCGTCGCGATGCCGATGATCTGGCCCGTAACGCCCAGGCACTGGCACTGGCGCTGGCACTGGAGCGTGCACGCCTTGACGCGATCATCGAGGCCGTACCTGACGCTATCTCTATCCATGATGCGGAGGGAGCCATTGTTCGGCTCAACCATGCTGGCCAACAGTTTATGAGCACTGCATCGGGCAGCAATGCCGCACTTACTGATGCCCCACAAGTATATGGGTTGTACACCCCGGCTGGAGACCTTTTCCCGCCAGAACAACTCCCCCCTGCACGGGCATTGCGCGGTGAGATCGTATCGGGAGTGGAGATATATCATCGCAGCTCAGAAGAACCGGTCCGCTATATATCGATGAGCGCCGCACCCATCCGCGACCTGCAGGGCAACATCGAGGGCGCCGTGGCAGTCTCACACGATATTACCGCACTGCGCCAAGCCGAACATCAGGCACGGGCACATGCTGATCAGCTTGAGGCAATTATCGAAGCCATGGCTGATGCCGTCCTCGTCTATGATCGCCACGGAAATATTCTGCACACCAATACAGCCGCCCGTGAACTTCTCGTCCATCAGCCTGACTACCTCATACACCCTTTGTCGCAGCACTCCGGATCGCGCGCCCGCGAGGAGGATCAGGAACGGCCCAGACCGGTTGCCCACATTCTCCAGGGCGAGGTGCTCAAGGGCGCCAATACTATCGACGTTCCGATCCCTCTGCGAGATGGGCATGAGGTGCTCACCAACGTGAGTGGTGCACCGGTGCGCGATGCCGCAGGACATATCGTCGGTGCCGTCATCGTCGTGCGCGATCTAACGGAGCGACACGAGCTAGAGCAGCGGACACGTGAGGCGCTCGATGCACTGCTGGCAATGGCGCAGGCGCTCGTGCTGGCCCCGGAGGATCCCGCAGCCCCTGCTGCCCAGGAGCCGATACCGGGTGCGACCGACATGTATACCCCTGCCACGGCGAGCGAGGCAACGCGTCGCCTGGCAGAGTTGGCGCGCAATGTCCTGGGCGGCCAGCGCATTGGCATCACTGCCATTGAGCCGACAACAGAGGTAATGCTGCCGGTGGCAGTCGCCGGCCTCTCTCCAGAGCAGGAGCGGCAGTGGTGGGCCGAGCAGCGCCTCGGTACCCGCCTGAGCGAGACAACTGATCCAGCATCTATTGCTCGCCTGCGAGCAGGCGAGGCGCTTGTTATCAACATGACACAGCCCCCCTACAATGCCCAACCCAATCCTTATGGGATACGCACCGTGCTTGTCCTCCCTATGCATGTCAGCGACCAGTTGATAGGCATCCTGACACTGGATTATGGTAGTGCCGAGCACCATTATACCCAGGAAGAGATTGCTCTGGCTAGCGCAGTAGCCAGGCTCGCCGCTCTGGTGATCGAGCGCGAGCGATTACTCCGTGAGCGCGCAGAGGCGCATGCCAACGAGCTTAGCCTGCGCGAAACAAAACGGCGTATGGACGAGTTCATGGCTATTGCCAGCCATGAATTGAAAACTCCGCTCACCACCATCAAGGCGAACATCCAGCTAGCGCTCCGTCGTATCAACCGCGATGGCGCGGACGAAATTACCCTGGAGAAGGTTTCAGAGCTGCTTACACGCACCGAGGGGCAGATTGCGCGCCTGAACCGATTGGTAGATGACCTGCTTGATGTCTCACGCATTCAGACTGGCAAACTCGAGCTCCACATGAGCCTCTGTGACCTGGGTGCCATTGTCCGCGAGGCGGTATATGAGCAACGCCACCTTGCCCCCACTCGCACCATTATCCTGGATGCCCCGCCCGAAGGGCAGGCTATTCCGGTAATTGGTGATCCTGATCGCCTCGCTCAGGTGGTGACGAATTACCTGACCAATGCCATCAAATACTCAGCGGAAGACCGGCCTGTACAGGTCAGCCTGGAAATAGCAGGTCAGATGGCTCGCTTGTCAGTACGCGATGAAGGGCCCGGGTTACCTCCTGGCCAGGAAGAATACATCTGGGAACGCTTCCACCAGGCGCCGGAGATCAAAGTGCAGAGTGGCTCCAGCGTCGGCCTGGGTCTAGGTCTTCATATTAGCCGGACGATCATCGAGCGCCATCAAGGTCAGGTTGGTGTACAGAGTGCTCCTGGCCAGGGATCAACGTTCTGGTTTACACTGCCCCTGGCAGAAACCAGCGCTTGATACAACCTTCCAGTCACTGGCAGCAGTCACAAAAATGGGGACGAGCATGCCCCCGACCTCTTTCCGTTCACTGGAGCAGCGACCTGACGGCGCTCACGATATGACCGGCACTGATACCCGCCTGCTCAAGCTGCTGTTCCGGCGTAGCTGACCCCGGCATGATGTGCACCGCAAGCTTGGTTATGCGCGGCAGCGCGCTGGCTGGCGCATGGCTCTCACCACCCGCGAAGGCATCCAGCACGGCATCGCCCAGGCCACCCTCCGCCCAGTGATCCTCTACCACAACGATCCGCCCATCAGTGGCACGCGCTGCTTCATGCAACGTTTGTACATCAATTGGCTTTACTGAGTAGGCATCTATCACGCGAACCGCGATGCCCTCACCCTTCAGTATCTCGTATGCCTTGAGCGCCTCATGCACGGTGATGCCCGCAGCCACTACTGTCACACGATCATCTGCCGATTGCCGCACAACCTTGCTCCCCCCGATCGCGAACTGCTCATTGGCGCTGTAGATTACTGGCGTCTTCTCGCGCGTCGTGCGCAGAAAGACAATACCCGGCTGATCGGCCATCGCCGCGACCAGGTGCGCGGTCTGGTTTGCATCGCAGGGATAGAGCACTGTGCTGCCGTAGACTGCACGGAACATCGCCAGATCCTCCAGTCCCATCTGTGATGGGCCATCCTCACCGATCGAGACGCCAGCATGGGAGCCACAAAGCCGGATATTGGCGCGCGAGATAGCCGCCATGCGAATGAAGTCATAAGCACGGGTCATGAAGGCGGCAAAGGTAGAGGCAAACGGCGTATATCCACGTACGCTCAGGCCAATCGCCGCGGCGATCAGCTGATTCTCGGCGATGTACTGCTCGAAGAAGCGCTCTGGAAACGCTTTGGCGAATACCTCGGCATACGTAGAATTGCTCACCTCCCCATCCAGACCAACTACATCTGGCCGCGCCGCGCCCAGCGCTTTAAGTGCATCGCCATAGGCTGCACGCGTCGCTATCGCCGCCCCCACTTCGTAAGTGGGGAGTTGCAGCGGTTGTGCCTCTGGGCGCGGCGCCGGCCGGCGATCTTCCGGCTTGTGGACCGGTACGACGATGTGACGCTCGCCTCCTAATTCCCGTATCGCACGCTCAGCCATATCCCTGGGTAGCGCCCGACCATGCCAGCCTTCCTTATTCTCAACCTCCGAGGCACCCTTGCCTTTCAGCGTATGAGCAATGATGAGTGTTGGCTGCTCCGCCTGGCGTAGTGCCTCCACATAGGCTGCGCTGATCTGTTCCAGATCGTGCCCATCAATCGCGATAGTATGCCAGCCAAAGACGTGGGCACGCGCGGCATAAGCATCTGCATTCCATCCAAGCATCGTCTCTCCGCGCTGGCCCAGGCGGTTCATATCCAGGATCGCGATCAGGTTGTTCAAGCGATAATGGCCCGCATGCTCAAACGCCTCCCAGATCGACCCCTCCGCCATCTCGCTATCACCAAGCAGCACCCATACATGGTAGGGCAGTTTGTCGAGGTACTTGCCCGCCAGCGCAATCCCCACACCAATTGGCAGCCCCTGGCCAAGTGACCCAGTAGCCACATCCACCCATGGGAGAACCGGCGTAGGATGTCCTTCGAGCCGGCTATGGAGCTTGCGCAGCGTCATGAGCTCATCATCAGCGATCACACCTGCCGCTTTGTAGATGGCATAGAGCAATGGAGCGGCATGTCCTTTAGAGAAGATCAGGTGGTCGTTATTGGGATGCCTGGGATTCTCAAAGTCATATCGCAGGTATCCGCTCAGCAGCACGGCCATCAGATCTGCTGCCGACAGCGACGATGTCGGGTGACCAGACCCTGCCGCAGTCGTACAGCGAATGCTATCCACTCGCAACTGCTGCGCCAGTTCATGCCATTGCTCACGGACACTCTGTCCAGTAGCCTGTTCCACAGTACTCATCGTCTTACATAGCCTCCTATGAAAATACGGCGCTCATTTCGCCCGGATGCACTCACCCTGATCTGCTCGCACTGCACATGCCAGGAAGTACTTTATGTACGCAGGCGAGCAGCAAAATGCCTCTTTGCTGCCGCAGTATACCATACCACTCTGCTCTTGGCGGGCGCAAACATGGAAGGCAGCGTGATACCCCTTGACCCTCACGTTACGTGAGGGTGTTACCATATCAGCGTAGCCAGCGCTACCAAGAAAGGAGAGGCAGCTATGCCGTCTGCACTCTGGAAAGTGGGCGAACTGGCCTATCCGTGCGCACGCTCCACTATTATGACGAGATTGGCCTGCTCTCGCCATCGCACCGTACCCAGGCAGGCTATCGTCTGTACAGTGCCAGCGACATCGCTCGTTTACAGCAAATCCCTTCGGCTAATTTGTTCAGTGTGGCTCGATATTGGGGCGGGCACAAGCTGTCGCTCGCCCCAGGGGAGTGAATATGGCCACCAGTGCAGTGGAGAGGCAGCAAGCGCCCATCATCGCGAAGACAAGCGGAACGCCCAGCCGCGCCGCCAGCGCCGTTCCCGCGGCAGAGCCAAGAGGCATCGCGACAGTGAAGAGCGTCCACGCCGCAGACGTCACGCGCCCTTGCAAGTGATCCGGGGTCATCTGCTGGCGCAGCGAGAGAGAGTTGACACTCATCACTACTGAGCCAACCTGGAAGAGGCCGGCCAGAGCCGCAATCAAGGGAACGCTCATCGCCAGGCCAATGAGGGCAAGGGGTATCGCTGAGACAATGATCGCGCCCACATAGGTCCGGGCAAAACCCATGTGCCGGCGCAACGGCGCCGCGAGCAGCCCTCCCAGAATGCCACCAACAGAGCTGGTCGCGAAGACCATGCCCAGCGCAGTATCCGGATAACCCAGATCATGCTTAATGTAGTAGACGAACAGATCCAGGCCCGAGGCGCTGACAAAGTTATAAACGATAATCACCACAGTCAGCCAGCGTAGCACCGGGTTCGTATACAGGAAGCGCACCCCCGCAACGAGCCGGGCAAAGAGTCCCATATCAGCATCGGCAGCCGATTCAACGCTGGCAACCGGTATGCGTAGCTTACGCACACGAACGAGTGCCACCGAGGCGACAGAGGCAGCAAACGAGGCGCTATCTGCCAGCAGTGCCCAGGCCGGACCGAACCTATCAGCAGTCACGCCGGCAAGTGCGGGGCCAATAAGCAGAGCCACGCCGAAGGTGGACTGCAACCACCCATTGGCTGCTGTGAGCTGATCCTTCTCGACCATGACGGTCAGCAGGGCCGCATAGGCAACGTTGAAGAGCATGCCGAGCGCGCCACCAATGGCCGTAACGACGTAGATGAGCCAGGGTTGCGGGCCAAGCAGCAGCCAGCCCAGCGGAATGGCTGCATAGGCGAGGGTGCGCCCGGCATCGCACCCGATCATCAGCCAGCGCCGATCCAGACGATCGGCAATGGCTCCGGCGAAGAGGCCAACGGCGACTTGTGCTCCTGCAAAGGTAGCGGTGACCAGACCCATCTGCACAATAGACCCGGTCGCCTGAAGCACCAGGAGAGGCATGGCAATCAGGGCAAAGGTATCCCCGACGTTCGAGCAAGCCTGACCGACCCAGACCGTTAAGAAGTTGCAGTTGCGATGGAGCGGATAGGAGTGAGGAGCAACGCTACCTTTTCCTGGGCAATGGCTATCAGATTCACCAGGCTGTGCTGATTGGCCAGAAACATCGGGCATTCCATGAGCAGATTCCCTGGCTCTCGCAATACCTGTAAATTGGGCCGGATTGATAGTATCCAGTGAAACCCTCCTTCTCCCTGGCTCATCGTATCATCTGAGACCATGTCAGGGCAAGAGCTCAGGTCACCCCGTCAGAGGGCTTGTATCGCTGCCTGGGCATCGTGTATACTCTTTTCAGATTCCCTTATCCACCGTTGTTCCTTCCCGGAAGCGTGAGGCATGACACAAGGGGGGATCCCCGATGATTTGCGTGATCTGTGGCGGTACCGGCGGGGCCAGGCTGGCTCGCGGCATGAGCTGCGTCCATGACCCGGCGGCATTTACTTATATTTGCAACGTCGGCGATAATATTCGGCTATATGGCCTGACCATCTGCCCCGATATTGATGCGATCATCTACTACCTGTCCGGCACTGCCGACTACGATCGGGGATGGGGACTGCGTGATGAGACTTTCAATGCTCTTGGGCGCCTGCGGCTATTTTACCCTGACACCTGGTTTGGCCTGGGCGATCGGGATCTCGCCACCCACATCTGGCGTTCTGAACTGCTGCGCAGCGGCTGGTCTCTCTCAGAAGTCACAGCTCGCGAAGCGCTCCTGTGCGGTGTCCACTCCAGCGTCATTCCTGCAACTAATACCTGGGTAGAGACATGGGTGGAAACCACAACCCATGGACACCTTCACTACGAAGAGTATTTTATTCGGCTTCGCTGTGAGCCACCTGCCCGTCAGGTTTCTTATATTGGAATAGAAGATGCTGAGCCAGCTCCGGGCGTACTCGAAGCTATTGGCTCGGCAAGCACCATCCTCATTGCACCCAGCAACCCGCTGGCCAGCATTCTTCCTATCGTCGCCGTGCCTGGTATTCGGGACGCACTCACTAGGAACAGGGAGAAGGTGTGGGCCATCTCACCAGTGATTGAGGGGCTAGAGCTGCCCACCGGAGAACAGGTGCGTGCCCGCAGCCGGCAGCGGCTCCTCGCCACGCTTGAGCTTCCTCATGATCCGGTAGCAGTGGGCTCTCTTTATCAGGATTTTTGTGCTCACTTCGTTCTGGATGAGCGGGATTACCAGTATACACGACAACTTGAAGAGATGGGATATACGGTTCATTTACTCAGGACGGATGCGCTGCATCTAGAACGGCAAATCACTCTCGCTCATGACCTTCTGCGCCTCTTCGGCGATGATCGTACCAAGAGGATAGTATCAATGGCTGAGTTCTTGCAGTAATAGTGAGCATTTGTCTGGTGTCTGGCCAGGTTCTGGAGAACCCGGCATGCGGAGGTGATCCCATTGGCTGAGTTCCTCTCTGCGCTGGACAGAATCTCGTGTGATCCTTACTAAAATTGGACGCAAGTATGCGATTAATCAGATAAACCTTACTGTGAGAGAGGGAAGCAGGCCACTCATCTGGCCCCAGTTTTCGGCGTAAAAGGGTTGACAAAAGGGAGCGGAACTTTGTATACTTCATTTTGTCGAACGTTCGACAGAGTCGCCGGGTTCCTCGCTTCAAAGCAACCTGGGCACAATGGTTTGCAATGGTGGAGAGCATCGAGCGTTTGCTCAAGCAGCCTGTAAGCTGCCCAGGCTGTATTGCCCATAGAAGCAAGCACCGGAAGTTAAGACGGCAAATCACCCTCGCTCATGACCTTCTGCGCCTCTTCGGCGATGATCGTACCAAGAGGATAGTATCAATGGCTGAGTTCTTGCAGTAATAGTGAGCATTTGTCTGGTGTCTGGCCAGGTTCTGGAGAACCCGGCATGCGGAGGTGATCCCATTGGCTGAGTTCCTCTCTGCGCTGGAAGGTGTCATGCTCCAGCGACGCGATGCACACCCTAACGAAACCTTCTTGAAGTGGAAGGACGAGGAGATATCCTGGCAGGATTTCCTGGACAATATCTATGCCATGGCTGCGGGCTTCTGGAACGCCAGGATACGTACGGGGGATCGGGTTGCTATCATGATGGGAAACTGCCCGGAATTCCTCTATACTTACTTTGGGATGAACTTTTTGGGTGTAGGAGCCGTTCCCATCAATGTCGCACAACGCGGCGAAGCCCTCGCTTACATTCTGAACGACTCAGGTGCATCAACTATCGTTATTGATGAGGATCTGCTGGAACATTTCCTCGTCATCAGAGCCCGCGTTCCTAACGTGCGGTTGATCGTGGTACGTGGATCACCACCGGCTATGATAGGTGATGTGGCAACGGTGGCGGAATGGCTCCAGGCCAGAGGAGGCCGGCCGCCCATTGATCCTCATGCCCGTACTCCTGCAGACAATATCCTGTATACATCGGGGACCACTGGCCCACCAAAAGGAGTCGTGAATCGAGGAATCAACCCGACCAACATTGTGAAATTATGGGAGCCGACCGGCGTGCAACCCGGCGAAACGGTCTATACCTGTCTGCCACTCTTTCATGGGAATGCGCTGGGCGTTACGGTACTGGGCGCGGTTGTGCTCGACTATAAGGTCGCTCTGGGCGAGCGTTTCTCGGCCTCCCGGTTCTGGGATGAGTGCCGAAAGTACAATGCAGTGGAATTCAATACGCTTGGCGCGATGATCCCGATCTTACTCAAGCAACCGGAGCGGCCAGATGATGCCGACAATCCGGTCCGGGTGGTGCTCTCTGCAGCCTGCCCGGCATATGCCTGGCGCCCCTTCGAGGAGCGGTTTAAGCTGCGCATCATTGAATGGTTCGGGATGGTTGACGCACCCGGGTTCCTGCTCAACCGGACCGGCAAGGTTGGTTCGATGGGCAGGCCACTGCCAGGATTCGAGTTCCGGGTCGTTGATGATGAGGATCGCGACCTGCCACCCGGAAAGGTGGGCGAACTGGTTTTCCGTTCGTCTGATGGACCAGGGGCAGCATTCTATTATGGTAAGGAGGAAGCCACAGCTGAGGCGTGGCGTAATGGCTGGTTCCACTCCGGTGACCTGGCGTGGATAGACGAGGAAGGTGACTTCTACTATGCCGGCCGCAAGAAAGCCTCTATGAGGCGCCGGGGCGAAAATATCTCGGCATGGGAGATCGAGTCCGTGGTTAACCAATATCCCAAGGTGCTCGAGTCCGCTGCGCATGCCGTGCCATCAGAACTTGGTGAAGATGAGATCAAGCTGGTCGTCGTCCTGAAGCCGGGCGAGACGGCAACGCCGGCCGAGATTCTGGACTTTTGCCAGGGGAAGATGGCCTATTATGCGATACCTCGATATGTTGAATTCCGGGACTCGTTGCCCAAGACTGGCACGCATCGCATCGAGTACGCTGTCTTGAAAGCGGAGGGCATCACCGCTAAAACATGGGACCGTGAAGCTGCTGGCTATGTTGTTGCCAGAGATCGGTAATTGTTGAACCACAGATGGCTCAGGGGTACCTGGTAGGGTGCTTAGCTTAAGCCTTTGTAGCCTCTGTGGTTCAAAAAGATCATAGCCCTGCAATCAGGAGAGACGTAACAGTCAGAAAAGAGGATAGCCCATGCAAACGGTTCGGGTAGTCGGAGCGGGAATGACCCGGTTCGGCAAGTTTATGGATAAGCAGCCGCGCGATCTGGCTGAGGAAGCTTTCCGCAGAGCCATAGAGGATGCGAATATCGAGCCAAAGGACATTGGCGCGGCTTATGTTAGCAACTCCGTGGCCGGGCTGATAACTGGCCAGGAGACGATACGCGGCCAGGTTTTTCTGCGCAGGACCGGGCTGATGGGCATTCCTATCATTAATGTTGAAAATGCCTGCGCCAGCGCATCAACGGCATTTCATCTGGGCTGGATAGCCGTGGCCTCTGGCATGTACGATTGTGTCCTGGCGCTGGGCGTCGAAAAGCTCTCTGACCCGGACAAAGCGAAATCGCTCCGCGCATTCAACGCTGCAGTAGATGTCTCGGAGCTTGCTGAGATTGAAAAGCGACTTGGCAGGACCGGTGAAGAAGCGCAGAGCCGGAGCCTGTTTATGGATCTCTATCTGTCGATCCTCAACTTTGGTCATCCAACCAGCCAGGAGACGGCCAGTAATACTATCGATGCCGCAATGGAGGTGGTCTCTGTGGCCAGCCATGGGGTGACCCCTGCCAGCAGCCAGAACAGTATGACCCGTGAGCACATGGCACTGGTCTCCGTCAAAAATCACTACCATGGGAGCCTGAATCCGTATGCCCAGTACCGGGAGGAAGTGACCGTTGAGCAGGTATTGCAGAGCCGAACGGTGGTAGGCCCGCTGACTGTCCTGATGTGCTCGCCCCTGGGCGATGGCGCAGCGGCAACGATTATCGCCAGCGAGGAGTTTGCCCGCAGAAAAGGCCTTAAGGGGCCGCGAGTGGATGCCTCTGTGCTTGTCTCGGGGCGTGGCGACGATCGCTTGATGGAACCTTCTACGCGGCGAGCGGCAAAGCAGGCGTACGAGATAGCAGGAATAGGCCCAGAAGATGTTGATCTCGCCGAGGTGCACGATGCTGTAGCCCCGGCGGAGCTCACCATCTATGAAGATCTGGGCTTTTGTGCGCCCGGCGATGGACCAAAGCTGATCGTGGACCGGGTAACCTGGCTGGGTGGCAGGCTCCCCGTCAACACCTCCGGCGGTCTGCTCGCGCGTGGACACCCGATCGGGGCCACGGGACTGGGCCAGATCGTGGAAGTGGTCTGGCAACTTCAGGGGAAATGTGGGAAGCGGCAAGTTGAGCACGGCAAAGTGGCGTTGACACAGAATGGCGGTGGACATATCGGTTTTGACACAGCAGCCATGGCTGTGCACATTTTCTCAACATGATAGCCGCAGAGCAGGAGCGGGGTACGGGCTGTAAACTCCAGAGAGCCCCAAGGACGCTCTGGGCCTCGCCGCATCCACTATGGTTTCTGCCGCGGCAGGTAGTTACCGTGCCAGAGAAAAGAGCATCAAAGGAGGGAGTGCGATGGAATTCAAAGAGGTTGTTGGCAACCGGAGGTCAATTCGCTATTTCCAACCATGGCGGCCAGTTGAAAAGGAGAAGATCCAGGTGATTCTGGAGGCAGCCCGGCGTGCCTCGCGAGCCGTCAACGCCCCGTTTTACCGGGCAGTGGTCCTAGAACGCGACGCGCTGACTCCCGAGCAACGGGAAAGCATGCGCACTCCAACCACCACCACTGACCTGGAGATGGCCCCGGTATATATTCTCTGGTATGTGGACCCCACGGCTCCGAACCGGGGGCCAAAGACGCTCAAGCAACTGGTAGACGTCGGTGCCCTCAATGCCAGCCATGGCTGGTCCTACACCTATGTGGACCAGGTAGTCTTCCCACAAGTCTTGCAGCCGCTCATGAAAACCCCTGAGGTAGCTATACTGGTCGCCTCCTGTGAGGCCGGCCTTGCCATCTGCCAGGCCATGCTTGCTGCTGTTGACGAGGGACTGGGCGTCTGCCTCCATGCATTTAACGCGGCCGGGATCAAAGACGTGGTCAAGGCACCCGATCACCTTATTCCGATCTGGATTATGGAGCTAGGGTACCCGGCGGAAGATCCGCTCACTGGCGGGCAGCGTCCTCGTGAGCCGCTGGAGGAGACCTGCTTCTGGGGATCGTTCGATAATCCTTTCCCAAGCGATCCCAGGGTTGTCGAATACCTCCGGGAGAAGAAGATGATCCAGGATGAGGCCCCGGCACCATGGCGCAAGCAGGAGGTCGCGGCCCTTTCACGCATGTTTGGATTACCCGAATAGTTACAGGCAGGCGATTCTCCCGGGATATCGATTATCCGGTGGGGTATTCGCACAGGTTGCCTTTAGCGGCCAGCCCGCAGAGGTTAACGAAAGCCCATTCCAGGATCGAGTAACCATGGCTATCGAATCAATCGAGCAGCTTTCTGAATATCAGACGGTTCGCGTATGGCTGGATGGTGTCCATCGCCAATCTTCAGCCAGCACCATCTCGGATCACGATCGTCTCAGCACGCTGCTGAAGTTCTGTCAGTTCGTTGAGAAAGATCCTGATGGTATCATTGCCGAATGCTTCCGCAAGCAGCTTGAAGGTGAGGTGTGGAAGCGCATTCGGGGCAAGGTGCGCCGCAAATACACGGACCTGATCAACCAGGTTCAGGATGAGCTATTCGGCGGCGGCGTTGCCGGTAGACAGCAGGCCAATATCATCAGGAGTTTTTTTATCCATAACGGGGTGTTTATGCAGGCTGAGCCCCTGCGCTAGCCGAAGCTTGCTTCTGTCCGCGATGGGATTTGCCCATGCACCCGTAGCCAGTAGTAGAACAGGTTTTGGCCTGCAACCCTTCTCCCTGCGATCGGCAACAAGCTCAGGTGTGTGCATCGGAGCGTAGCAAACGTCCTGGCCATACCTGGCCAGGATATCGTACAAGTGTGCGCGTATTAGTTCTGAACCAGGCTGGAGGTGTGCCGTTATGGCTATTGCAAAGACTCAGATCCCGGCGGAAGTTCAACAACAGTTGCGCAGATTCTTTGAGGATACGCCGCCCGTCTCCAAGCTTCTGACCACGTTGCGCAGTCGCAGGGTAGGTCTCGGCTACAAGATTGAAACGGGCGAAGAGGAGCAACATCCCGTCACTGGGCGCGTGATGAAGCAGGAACGGGGGCCACTGGCGTTTGCCTCCACAGAACAGATGGTGCCCGTCTCAGAGACAGAGCAGGCAATCCTTGCCTGGGCCGGCATCGGGCCCAACGGGATGGTTAACTGGGACATTGCTGTGCACGGCGGATTCCATGAACTTGCCTGGCTGGCAGGGCGCACGGCTGCCAGCCCTGGTAACTCTTTTGCTACCGATCTGATTGTGATCAACGACAACGGCGTATTCCTGTACGATCCGGGCAAGGAGCGCGAGAAGCGTGTGGAGATCGAGGGGCCAGAGGATTACTGGAAGGTGATCCACTGGTTCCGAACGGGGACCAAGCAGATCTCGGCATCTCGTCCTGATATAGACTGGGCACTGCGAGCGCCTGGAGCACCGCACGCCTCGCTGTTCGGTCCATACCAGTACAATGTCAATCGGCCAGGAACCGTGTGGCTCCTGCCCATTACTGATATGGGCTGGCTGTACTTCAGCGTCCTGCTCAACCTCTTTGACGTCTGGCATCTATGCCCGATTGACGATGCGACGCAACAGCCCGCTGGCGTGGCGCAATGGACCCGTGAAGGGTATCTCGAAATGCCGGTGCCCATCAGCTCACTGGAGAAATTCCTCTTCCAGGTTGAAACCTATCCACCAGGATCCATGGTGCAGAACATTCGGCTGGCCGCCGAGGCGATAGGGCTGGGTGCCTGGATATTCTGTGGGTTCTTTGACGATATCCTAATGGGTGCATACCCTGATATCGCCAGGGGCTTTGGCTTCAAGGCTGAGCCGCTCAACCCCAAGGCGCCGGCAGCCATGGGGGCACTCAAGATATTCGGGCTTGAGGGGATCAAGGAGGGGACATACGTGCCCTCGCCGCGATACAAGAACGGCGAAGCCGTCATCAAGCAGATGATGGAGGAGAAGTATGGCCATGGCGCGACCATGGCCAGCGACGACTCGAACTGGGTCTTGACCCATGGTGGGCCATTCAAGCCAGAAGTCATCCGTGAGATCGTCAAAGATCCGGCTGCGCATGTCTCGGACTGGGCAGTAGAAGCTGCTATCGCCTACGTGGACTACTGCGTTGACCGCTATGGGCAGTGTCCGGTCTACAACAATTCGCTGGAGTGCAACTTTGGCGCGGTCGTCCACCATGTGGATCCGGTGTTCTATGAGAAGTATTACACCAGTAGCGCCATTACCGCGCAGATCCGGGATCATATGAAGAACTGGCATTAAGCGCGCAAATTGAACCACCGGGATAGAAAAGGCCACAGCATAAGCCTTTTCTATCCCGGTGGTATTTGCGGCGGAGAATATCCGTCGGGCAGCCGTCATGCTGCCCGACGTAGCGCCCCGCGCAGGGTAGCTGCAAGCCGCCGCCCTGGAGGTGCGTGCGGTCTATAACAGCCTTATCTTATTAGTTCGAAGAAATGAGAAGCAGCGCGGAGCAGTACTGTTTTACCTGTAGGCAAGATGCCTACCCCAGGAAGGATTGCCAAGACCAGCTATCCGTAAAGGGGCACGCAGGGAGGTCGCCGTATGACCCGGCTGCGCGCGGCGTTGGTGACGCCATTGACCGGTCCGCTCGCCCGTTATGGGCGAGCGACAGTAACTGGACTCACACTATGGGCTGAGCATGCTGCCAGATTGCCGCCGATATGGGCTGACGTGGCGCTCGAAGCGTATGACACCGGTGCGGATGCGGCAGCTGCCATGCGAGCTGCTATTGCAACGCGACCAGATGTATTGTTTGGGCCCTATGGCAGCAGCCCCATGCTCACAGCTGCGCGTGCAACCAGCCGCCTCCTCTGGAACCATAGTGGCGCGACCTCGCAGCTCTGCTGGCCAGCATTCCCACATGTCATTAATGTGCTCGCGCCGGCCTCCTCCTACTTCGCTGGTGTGTTACAGGCCGTGCGTGCAGTCGATCCAGGTGCCGCGACGGTAACGATCTTCCATGTGAACAGCAGTTTTGGCCAGGATGTGGCGGCTGGCGCTGCACGTACGGCGGCACATCTGGGCTTTACGGTGCAGGTGATCGGATTCGAGCCAGGTTCCGCTGTCGAGATGGCAGCGACGTTGCCTGGTGCGGATATTCTTCTCGTTGCCGGCGGTTTCGCTGATGAGCTTGCTGTGGCGCCGCTAGCGTTAGCCCGCCCATGGCGGGCGGTGGCATTTGTTGGCGCAGGGGTTGAGGAGGTGCTGGCGCCACTGGGGAATCTGCGCGAGGGGTTGCTCGGTCCCGCGCAGTGGGTCGCCACCGCAGCGCCACAACCTGATGAGGGCCCAGATGCAGGCTGGTTTGTAGCGAAGTACCGAGAAGCGGCGGGAGAAGACCCGCCTTATCCAGCGGTGCAGGCCTTTGCCGCCGGCATTATCTGCGCACGCTGCCTGCGTGAGAGCGGCACCAGCGTGGATGTGGCGCTGCTCACCGTTGCGCGCCGGCTGGTCTGCACCACGCTTTATGGAAAGTTCCAGCTCGATCCAGTCAGCGGATTGCAGGTTGGTCATCAGGTCGTCATCGTTCAATGGCAGGATGGCATGCGCCGCGTTGTGTGGCCACCGGAGCAGGCGGAGAGCCAGTTGCGGTATCCCTTTACAGCAGCCCTCCCTTCTTGACAGGATCTCGCGTGATCCTTACAGCTATCTCTATTATAACGCAAGTATGCGATTAATCAGATAAGGCCCGCTGTGAGAGAGGGAAGCAGGCCACTCATCTGGCCCCAGTTTTCGGCGTAAAAGGGTTGACAAAGGGGAGTGGAACTCTGTATACTTCATTTTGTCGAACGTTCGACAGAGTCGCCGGGTTCCTTGCTTCAAAGCAACCTGGGTACAATGGTTTGCAATGGTGGAGAGCATTGTGCGTTTGCTCAAGCAGCCTGTAAGCTGCCCAGGCTGTATTGCCCATAGAAGCAAGCACCGGAAGTTAAGGAGGATAGCGTCGGTTATGCAGGCTTTCTAGTAGAAAGGAGACATAAAAGATGGCTACAGTCTACAGTCCTGTCTTCCCTACCCGGTATGACCCCGGTTATCAGGAACGGGCGAGGAAGCTTGAGCTTACACCAAAGGAGCTAGAGTTCCTCAAGACGGCGTTCAACACCCCCTCCGTCTTCAAGTTGCTCAGTACCGTACGCAGCCGGCGCGTCGGGATGGGCTACCGCTACGAGACCGGGGAACCGGAGACCCGCACCTGGTCCGATGGCAAGACGGTCCGTCAAGAGAAAGGCCCTCTGTCGTTCAAGTCTGAGAAGTTTGCCCCGCTATCCGAACTCGAAGAGGCGCTCATCGCCTGGGCTGCTTTAGGTCCCAATGGTGTAGTCCTGGCCGATGCCCCGCTTCATGGCAACATCAGCACATGGGTCTGCTGGTCGGGTCGCACGATTCCCGCGCCGTGCAATGACTGCGCGCAAGACCTTTTCATTGTTAACGACGAGGGTACCTGGCTGTATCGTCCCTCAGGTGAGCGCCTGGCTCCGGTCGAGATCAGGGGAGAAGAGGATTACTGGAAGATCTTGAAGTGGTATCGTGAGGAGCGGATCAAGATCAGCGATAAGCGGCCGGATATTGGCTGGGGTGCCGGACCGGCGGGCACTAACGTGAACATGATGGGCCCATGGCAGTATAACGTTAACCGCCCGGGGAGCACGTGGTTCATCCCGGTAGGTGACGTTGGCTTCGAGCATATCAACGTGTTGTTCTCCATGTACGAGTGGTGGCATATGTACCTGACCGATCCGGAGACCGGCGAGCCATGCGGCTGCAATGAGTGGGTCAAGCCGGGTTATCTGGAGATGGGCGTGCCGGCCACCTTGTACGATGAGCTGCTGACAATGGTCCATGCCTATGTGGTTGGGGCTATGGTGCAGAACATCCGTCTGGCAGCTGAGGCGCTGGGACTGGGCGCCTGGGTCTTCTGTGGCTTTGTGGATGAGCTGATCCTCGGCGCGTTCCCTGATATTGCGAAGGGGCTGGGCTTCAAGTATATCGAGCGCCGGCCAGAGCAGAATCGGAACAGCATTCTGACCTCGATCGGCCTGCCTGGGATCAAGGAAGCGGTGGTAGTTCCCTCGCCGCAGTTTCCGACACCGGAAGATGTCGTTGACTACGTTATGAATATCCGCTACAGCGCCGGATCGCACTTCTCGCGCGAGAATAACTATGCGCTGCGGAACAAGGGGCCCTACAAGCCGGAGGTGATGGAGGAGATCCTGGATCATCCCAAGATCCAGATCGCTGACTGGGTCCATGATGCAGTTCTGGCAACAGTGAAGTATCTGGTTGACAAGTACGGCGTTGTCCCGAGCTTCACCAACCCGATCCACTGTAACTTCACTGCACAGATCCATCACGTAGATCTTGACTTCTATCGGCAGTACCAGATTGGCCTGGATGGTGAGAAGGAGCCATACTCGATAACTGATCGGATTCTCGGCCACTTCAAGAACTACCATGCAGGCGAGCCAGATCTCTACGCGCAGTAGGCAGCAGAGATCCTCTGCATATGTTGATTAGGGGGGCGGACAGTCTCGCCTGTCCGCCCTTTTGCAACTCTGCGGATAAGGGGTATACCTTGAATCTGGTTGTGTATTTGATGGGCTTAAAGATCATCCATATCCTGGCCGTTGCAGTTTACTTTGGTAGCACTTTTTTCATGGATCTGCTGCTGCTCCCGGCCCTGAATCGCATTCCGCCGGCGCAGGCAGCGATTGTGAGCCAGCAAGTCGGTGAAACTTTTGCGGTGCTGGCCTGGGTCTCCCTTGGCATCATTATTGTGAGTGGCGTGCTGCGTCTCTATGTGACAGGCACGCTTACGCCAGAGTTGTTCCTCCATCCCTATGGCTGGTGGATAGGCGCGCTGATGTTTCTGGCGTTGCTGCTGGCCATTAACGGCCTGATCATGACGATCTGGATCCGTCCACGCATGAAGGTGGTACTTTCCACCAGAGCTACCGAGGCGGATCTGAAGGTCAAGCAAACAGAAGCGATGGCTGCCGTTACCACTCTGAACCGGCTTGTGCGCCTTAATCTGATCATTGCTGGTCTTGCCTTAATCATTGGTGCTTCCCTCTCCTTTGGAGGCTTGTTCTAAGGTGATGGACCTTGCCACATTGGTGCGCTATAGCTATCGTCGCTCACCCTTCTATCGGCGGCAGTTCGCGTCGCTGGACCGTGTGGTTGTGAGCGATGCCACACATATCCCGCCCTTCCGGTTGCCGGATGTTGCCGCTCCAACCGCCGGGGATCCACTTCAGGGCCGGCAGACGCACCAGCCGGTGGTTATCTACCAGTTAGAGTATGAGGTCCCTGTCTTTCAGGGGTTCAGTCACGATGATCTCAAAGCCTATGCTGGCGTGCTGAGCGACGCCTGGCATCAGGCCGGCGTCAGAGCAGGTGATCGGGTAGCAATTTATGATTATGGAAGCAGCCCCATAACCTATCTCAGCTCCCGTGCGATTTGCCCCCACCTGCAGCAGGGGGCAGCCGATCGGATGGGAGCTGTGGTCATCTGCAACGACGGGTTGCCGGAGCTGGTTGAGCGCTGGTGGCATTTGCTCACCTACTTCCAACCGCAGATCCTGTTTATACGCTGCGATAGCATGGGTCCCTTTGTCGGATTGCTCACGCGCTGGGGCGGCTGGCCAGCACCTCCACCACGGCAGGTTGTGGTTTCAGGCAATGAAGAGTGGCCAGCCGCCAGGGAGATCGACGGCTGGGAACGAGCGCTGGGCGTAGCGGTGCGACGGCTTGTTCGGGCAGATCTGGCGATGTGGTTGGCGCTCGAGTGCCCGGCGGGGCGGGTGCATGTGGACAGCGAACGCTACCTGATTGAGGTGGTAGACGCGCAGAGCCAGATGGGATTGCCAGCTGGCGAGGAAGGGGTTTTGACGATAACCTGTCTGTTTGCCCGGACGGCACCGTCGATTCGCTATATATCAACCATTTCTGGCCGATTATGCCTGGAAGCCTGCCCATGTGGAGAGGCTGACCCATCAATAACACTGGAATAAATACCGTGTTTGCGCCAAAATATCCGCAATACCTGCATAGCATAGAGACATATCCTCCTCAGAGACTGGCACAGATTCAGCAGCGCCGGCTGCGTGCCGTGCTTGCCTATGCGAGCCAATCTCTTCCTTTCTATCAGGAGCGCTTCCGACGGGCTGGCATAACTCCCCAGGAGATCCAGACTGTGGACGACTTGCGCCGGCTCCCACGCATTACCAAGAGCGATCTGGTGGCTGCATTTCGGGCAAGAGGGTATTACCAGATCGGGATAGAAGGACTTGGAGGTCAGCAGGCAGCAAACGTGGTGATGACTTCAGGGACGCTAAACTTTCCGACATTTGCCTCGCTCGCTCCGTACGAGCTCGATCGTGGCAGTGTTCGCTGCGTCATGCGTGAGCTGTGGATGCAGGGTATTCGGCCAGGGATGAAGGTGCTCGTTCTACTACCAGGGTGGCACTACCTGAGCTTGCTCGAGAGCCGGGCACTCACACATCTTGGAGCACACTGTATTATCCCATTTGGTACCCATCTGTCCAGCCACGCTGATCGCTTCATTATGGCAGCTGCCGCTGCCCGGCCTGACTATATCTTAGCGTTTGCTCCGATGATGCATGCATTGATTGAAGGCTGCTATGCAATCGGACGGCGACCACAAGAAGTGTTCTTCTCCGTCCGGTATGTTTCAGTTGTCGGCGAGCCGCTCACACCAGGGATGCGTGAGCGACTTAAGGCCGAACTGGAATTGAACGATGTCTTCGAGCGTGGGGGCTCCAGCGATGGCCTATGGGGCGGTGGGGAGTGCGAGTACCATCGTGGCCACCATGTCTACGCGGACTATTTCCTGATCGAGGTCGTGGATCCAGCCAGCGGCAATCCGGTGCCCCCTGGTGAGCTGGGATCCATTGTCGTGACCACCCTCAGCCTGGGGAAATCGATCTACCTCCGTTTTGATTGTGAAGATTGGGGCATGATCGTTCCCGGGCCCTGCCCATGCGGCCGGACCCATCCCGTGATTGAGCTGCATGATCGTCTGGCGAACACGCTGACCATCGCTGGCCGGCAGATCACCAGCCAGCAGGTGCGATGCATGCTTGATGAGATTCCGGCGCTGGTTGGTCGGCCGTTTCTTATTGAGCGCCTGCCCACCAGCTCTACGCAGCTCTATCTGCATCTGGCCAGAGTTCCTGGCCAGGAAGAGAGCGATCTGGCAATTCAGATAGAGCGCAAATGTCGCCAGCAATTGGGAGTATCCCCTGTGCTGACCTGGCACGACCGCATGCCAGATGGATGGAAGGGGCGTATCGTGGACACTGCCAGAGTAAGAGAAGGACTATGGGCAAGAAGATAGCACTGCTGCCTTCATGGTACTGGCCGGAGCATGTAGAACGGCATATCGGTACACCAATGGCTTTCCTGGATGAGTATCTGGTCGGGCGGAATGCTCGCCGTATTGGTGAGGCCATCGCGCTGATCAGCAACACACACTGGACGTACTCAGCACTCAGCCAGCGAATGATAGCTATCGCTGCCGCTGTATCAGGGCAACTGGACGGTGATGGTGATCGTGTCGCGGTAGTGGCGAATGGGGATCCCGGTACGACCGTGGCGGTACTGCTGGGTATACTGCGGTCCAGAGTGGTCGTCGGCTTACTGGATGCCAGCCTCTCACCGGCGGAAGCAGAGAGCGCTATCACCCGTCTGCGACCCCGGATCGTAGCGGGATCGATGCCGCCCCAATGGCCACAAGCAACTGTTCCATCCATTGCTGGCACCGATCTGCTCATTGCCGATACACGTGAGCTACGGTGTGGTGATCTTGGCAATCGCAGCCCGGCACTGCTCCTGCCATCTCGCACCGGGTACCTGGCCCAGCACTCGCACTATTCGCTGTTATCCGCTATCATTGCCACAGCCACATTTTTCCGCGTCCCCGAGGGCACAGCACATCTCTCAGCTTTGCCGGTCCTGACGTGGTCGGGGCTTCTCGCAGCCTTCCTGCCGTTTTATGTGCGGGGGACCAGCGTGCTTCTCAGCGATCGTGATCCCCATGCCCTCGCCGAGCTGATAGTTACTTACCAGCCCCTCTCAGTCTGGCTACCACCGGACTGGGCCTGGGAACTCGCAGATAGCGCGCCGCGTGCTTTGATCTCTGCCATCCGCCAGTATGTCTCCTGGATCGTCATACCGGTGGAGCAGCCATATCCAGTCGGGCAGCGCAAGCGTTTGCGCAAGATGCTCCATACGCCAGTCCTGCCGCTCTATGGGCTGCCAGAGACCGGTCCGGCAGCCGGCACCCACCCGGACTGGTACTACCTCGATGCGGCCGTTGGCATCCCGATCACGAATGCCGAACTACGGCCGGTGGATCCAGAGTCGCTAGATTGGGTGGCTATTCCCTGGGATATGGTCCGTGAGGCGCAGGTTGCGGTCAAAGGGCCACAGGTCATGCTGGGTTATGATCAGCCGGATGTGACAGAACGCTACCTGAAGGAGAAATGGTATCTGACCAACATCCTGGCAAGCATGGATGCTAATGGTATGGTCTATCTGCACCAGATACGAAAGGAGTGGCAATAACAGACGATGTTTCTTGATCAGCTCTTGTCTGAGATCGAACCATACCGTCAGCGTTGTATTGAGCATCCTTTGTTGCGGGCCATTGAGACAGGCACGCTTGGCTGGGATCAGTTGCGTGCTTTTGGCCAGTACATGTATCACGTCATGATTGAGGCCGAATTACGCTTTTCGGCGATCAGTGTGGTGCGTAGCCCGGATCGTGACTCGCTCCGCCGTAACGCTGACCACGCTTACGAGGAGATGTCACACTTTGACCTGTATGAGGACTTTCTGCGCGGGCTAGGGATTGCTGACGAGGAGATCGGCACGGTGCCAACAGAGCCGGGCATTGAGTGCTTCACCAACTATTTTTATCGCTTGAGCTTCTCCGGCTCGCCGGCAGAAGCAGCAGCTGGCGCCGGACTCTGCGAGGGGATGTTTGCCGATATCGCAGCGCGGGTGGCGAAAGGGCTCCGTGAGCGCTACAATCTTCCCCTTCACGTCACTCGTTTTTGGGATGTGCATGCCGTAGCCGATGAGGAGCATATCCGGCTGCACCATTGGCGCATCCAGCGCTATACTACCGGACCCGAGATGGAAGAGCGAGTACGCACAGCAGCACGTCTTGGTTTCGCGTACTGGCTCATGCTGTTTGACACGATTGCGCAGCAGCTTCATCTCCCAACGGCTGCGGGGTCGGTACCCCCAATGCCCGCCTGAGCGGAGGAGGACATCATGTTTACACAGACACAACCGCCATTGACCTTTCTGGGCAATCCAGTCACCCGGGTTGGCCCGATACTGCGCATCGGCGACCCGGCGCCAGATTTCCTGGCAGTTGGGCCTGACTTCGAGCCGGTTACGCTGGCTGATACCGGGTCTGGCATCCGGCTGCTCTTGACCGTGCCTTCCCTCGATGCTCCCAACTGTGACCAGGTGATCCGCGCTTTTAGCACCGGGCTCAAGGATGCTGGCGAGGTGACGTTGCTGGTGGCCAGTATGGATCTGCCATTCACTGCGGCACGCTGGTGGAACGCAGCAGGAATTGCAGGCATCCGGTTTCTTTCAGACTATCGACATTGTTCGTTAGGAAGAGCTTTTGGTGTGCTCATTGAAGAGCTTCACCTGCTGGCCCAGGCAGTCTTCGTCATCAACGAACGCAACCGCATTGCCTACAGTCAGTATGTGCGCGATGTTCTGGGTGAACCAGACTACGCGGATAGCTTTTCGGCGCTGCGCATGGTGATGAACTCGCCCCTGCGCCGACCCGGCGGTTGAGCAAGCAGGAGTTGCGCTGGTGCAGCGTAACCAACGAGGCCCCGGCAGGTAGGGAAGCGTGTTGCTCCTTTCCTGACACGTTTTTCTTCACTCACCTGCAACAAATTTTCTCTCTCAAAGAAAGAAGCGAGCAGTAAAGTTGGCCAAGCAGCGGGGGACCAGTGCTCCTGTACTGCTGGAGCTCGCTCCGGCTCGCAACAGGCTAGAGAGCACATACGTCGTTCGCCCCTTTGGCAGCGGGCATTGACCAGAAAGAGAGGGAGAAAAGATGAGTCTCAGTATGCGGGTTGAGCGTGATGTCATGGTGGCGATGCGTGATGGTGTCAGGCTAGCAACTGATATCTATCGGCCCGATGACACGGCATCCCACCCGGTCCTGGTACAACGAACTCCGTATAGCAAGTCGAATGCCTGGTTCGTCGGTGGCCTGATCTTCAACCCGCTCGATGCTGTGGAGCGCGAATATGTAGTACTTGTCCAGGATACGCGCGGTCGCTTCAAGTCAGAGGGAGTATGGGAACCATTCGTGCACGAAGCAGCCGATGGCTTTGACACTGTGGAGTGGGCAGCAGCTCAACCGTGGAGCAATGGCAACATTGGCATCTATGGTTCCTCGTACATGGGGGTCACGGCTGTTCAGGCCGCTATAGCTGCCCCACCGCATCTGAAGGCCGCTATGGCATATGTGACCGGATCCAATTACCAGAACGGCTGGACCTACAGCGGTGGAGCCTTCGAATTAGGCTTCAATATCTGGTGGACAACCTTTCTTGGTTGGGATACCCTAAGCCGCTTGAACATCAGTGACGCCAAGCGCCAGGCAATGATGGCTCAGCTTGCCGCAGCCGCCGCTGACCCGTGGACCGCCGTGAGTCACCTGCCTCTGTCAGAGTTACCGGCATTCCAGGGGGGAGTCGCACCCTACTGGCAGGACTGGCTCCAGCATCCCGTTTACGATGAGTACTGGGCACGGATCGACGCAGCTGCCCAGGCTGATGCAATCCAGGCGCCGCTTTTGCAAATTGCTGCATGGTACGATAACTTTCTCCGTGGTCAACTGGATCTCTATGCACGGCTGCAAGGCAGGGAACACCATCGTATCGTGATCGGGCCATGGGATCATGAGGCCTATCTGAGCCTGCGGACGTCATCGTCAGGCCAGCGTGACTTTGGTCCGGGAGCACTTGGCGGACCGGCTCTGGCAGCGGACCTTGCTTTCCAGTGGTTCGATCACTGGCTCAATGGCAAAGAAACGCCCCTCCTTGCCACGCCACGGGTGCGTTACTTTGTCATGGGAGAGAACACCTGGCGTGAGGCCAATACCTGGCCACCGGCCACCACGCCGGTACGCTATTACCTCCACAGTGGTGGCAGAGCTAACACGCGGCATGGTGACGGCACCTTGACGCTGGATCCACCGGCTACAGAGCCGTGGGATAGCTATCGCTATGACCCGGCCAATCCGGTTCCAAGTGCAGGTGGGCGAACCTTGCATCCGCCGTTCGGTCCCGGTGGAGTGCAGAATCAGGCCGAAGTTGAAGAGCGGGAGGATGTGCTGGTCTATACTACGGCCCTCCTTACCACTCCGCTGACGATCACTGGACCGGTCTCGGTGACCCTCTTCGCTACCAGCAGCGCACAAGATACTGACTTCACTGCAAAGCTGGTAGACGTCGAGCCAAGCGGGTACTGCGCCAACATTGCTGAGGGCATCATCCGTGCCCGCTACCGGAAGGGAGGAGTTGAGGAATTACTTAAGCCCGGTCAGGTGACAGAATTCACGATCGACCTGTGGGATGTGGCACATACGTTCCTGCCTGGTCACCGCATACGGTTAGAAATCAGCAGCAGCAATTTCCCCCGGTTCAACCGCAACCTCAACAGCGCGGTCAGACCGGAGCTTGCCAGCAGTAGCGAGCAGCAGGTGGCGGTGCAACAGATATGCCACGATGCGCAGCACCCTTCACACCTTCTACTGCCGGTCTCTGCGTGAGAGACCGCGGGAGGAGCGATGGTATATAAAGGTAGGATAATAAATCAGGGTGCCGGCATGTTGGCACCCTGAATACTACTGTTCTGTTTGCCAGGGGGCTTTACCCATGCGCATCAGGAGCAACTGTCGGAACCATGGTGGAGCGAGCGTTGTCTGCACCTGGAGTTGCCGGATGCGCATGGAGACATACTGGCGAAACTGTGCCTCTATCTCCTCAGGTGGGCCAAGCTGCGCCAGTCCAGGGTCGCCAAGATGGGTGAGCGCTTGATCTGCCTGATGCGCGAAGAACAGCCAACCGATAGGAACATTTTCTGAACCACATATCGTTCTGGCATAGGCAGGAGCATCGGTATACAGAAGGGGGTGCTGGAAATGCCGTTTGAGGGCCATAGCCACCCATTCACAGCCATACAAGAACGCAACGGTTGACTCCCAGGCCTCGGCCGGTGTCATTCCTACCTCCGGGCCAGCGAGCGCTGCAAATACCGGGCGCGGTGCCGTGGGAGGCCAGTCAATGCTAGGCACAACAACTGCTGAGTGCGGGCAGTGATATGCTGCCGGGATCACCTCTTGCTCCGGAACCTCCTGCAAGCGGAGGCCATACTTCAAGTCTTGCGGGAGCGGATGGACAAAGCTCAGCATCAATAACCTCCCCAGGCTGGCGATGGAGCACAGAACTAGCTTTAGCCATGTTGGACTATAGGAACCCGATCAGGCCAACTGGCCGGCCGCGACGGAGCAGGGAACGTGTTTACTCAGCAGTAGTTGGGTCAATGATCGAGCGCACCTCCGTTATTTTGTCAACTGGGAAGTCGCCACGGCGCGCATGTTCCCGAATCATCTCAGCATTGGGCGCATTGTAGACGCAGTAGATCGTGTCATCGGTGACATAGCTCTGTACCCACTGGATCTCCGGGCCCAGCTCATGGAGCACGCTATTCGACTTCTGGGCGATTGCCTGGAGCTCTGCGGCGCTGAGTTTTCCAGCGTCTGGAATCCGGCGCTCGATGACATATTTGGGCATAAAAACCCTCCCCATCTTTATGGCTCGCTATTATATACCACCTGCAACAGCCTAGAGCACCTATCTTATCTTAAGGTGGTATTCTGCCGAGACAATCGCTACTACAATCTATTTATGGCACTGATGGGATTATTCAGTCACAGCATTGCGCTGGTATACATCAGTATAGGGTTTGGTGACAACCCGCGCACCATTGTTGATAAAGAAGCTGCGCACGATATTCTCGTAGTCGTGCATCAGCGTGGGATTGGTTGTCAACGTCTTCACGAAGCGCTTGAGGCGCCGCATATAGTCAATCTTCCCGGCACGGTCGCCGCGAGCCTCGGCAATGATCATATCTGGATCCTTGCCCTCAGCTGCGCAGAACTGTTGCAGAACCTGGAGCCGGCCATCCCACTCCTTCTCGCTTAGATGAAACATACTATTGACCGTGTCCATCCAGAGCTGGACAGATTGATACGTGCGCATGTCTGAAAACGACTGGGCCGGAATATCTTGACTGGCGCTCACTAATGACTCCTTCCTGTGAACGGAGATGGGCAGCACTGAAGCACTGCCCACTCCAATCTGACACCTAGCCCCGCTTACGCGCTGCCACTAACTTTTTATACGGGTATATTATACGGGATAGCCGAACATGCGTGCAAGGTACTTGAGCTCCTCAAAGCGACTGGGCTTGGGCTGCTCCGTCGGCTGCGGCAGCCCCGCCGCCTCCAGCTCCGCCACCACCCGCTCATCCCGCGGATATGGCTGCCCCCACCGCATATACGCATACGTCTGCGCAAACGGCAGCCGCGGCCGCACCCCCCCAGCATCCGGATCCTCCGCCGGATAGCCCACCAGCTGCAACCAGACCGGCACAAAATGCGCCGGCACCCCCAGCAACCGCTTCACCTCCTCCTGCTTGCTCGGCGCCGCTATCATGTGCAGACACGTCCCTAACCCCTCATTCACCGCCGCCAACGTGGCTACCGCACACGCCCCCACCGTCTCCGCATACGCTACATTGGCACTCGTCTCATAGGGCAACCCATGCAGCAGCTCATTGATCGCTGGCATCCCCGCCGGCATCGTCTCCCCCTGAAATATCGCACTGTCAATCGCCTGCTTGCTCCACCCGTACGCCGCCGGCAACGCCCCAAAATCCACTAGCTCCTTCGTCCGGTTGGCAAACGTCTCCGGCCGCGCCCCCTCCGGGTCCGCATACCAGTAGATCCACACCGGCGCCTGCGTGTGGGCCCCCTGCCAGTTGTCACACGCCAGCAGCTGGTCGCGCAACTTGGCGTCCAGCTGGTCCCGCTCTACCACCACCGCCCGCCAGGGCTGCAGGTTGCCTGGACAGGTGGTCAGCCGCACCACCTCCAAAATGCGCTGCACCTTCTCCCGCGGCACCGGCTCCCACGTCTTGAACCAGCGAATACTCCGTCGCTTGCCCACTGCTTCTAAAAACTCCATTGACGTTCCCCCTTTCACAGCAATATACGGAAACACTAACGACAGTCGTCCTGATTACCATTGCCGCCCGCCATCAGCCCATAGGATGGAAAAAGTTTACCGATAGGTACAGATACAACTGTGGCAAAGGCAGCAGTTCAGGCCATTCCAGTAGAAAATTACAAACAGTTTAGACTGGATGCTTATGGATAAAGTATAAGAATGGCAGATACCTTTGTCAAGATAGGTATATCACCCAATCACAGATTCTACTGTTCACCTAGCGATTTATCACACTGAATGTGGCATATGATCGTTTTAGCTTTTACCTGTGCAGGGTGCTCTCTTCTCTCACAGTATACAAGAGAGATCTTCAGACGCGGCAACGACAGCCTCAACTGCTAAAACTGCATTAGCTGCCCGGCGACGTGGGACGCCAGGTACGGAGCCTGGGTAATACATGCCTGGCATAGAGATCAAGGAAGCGCCGCTGATCTGGCCCCGGTGCATGGAAGGCAAGGTGCGTAAACCCCAGCTCCAGGTAGGGGGCGATCCGGGCAACTATCTCGTCCGGGTCATTGGAAACGATCCAGCGGCTGGCCGCTCGCTCAAGCGGGAGTTCAGCGGCCAGCCGTTCCAGCTCGCGCGGGTCCTCGATGCCGACCTTCTCCTCCTGGGTTAGCGCCAGTGCGGCCCAGATGCGCGTGTCTGCGAGGGCACGCTGCCGGTCCGTATCGAAGGAGACTTTCATCTCGATCATCCGCTCGATTGTTGCTGGATCGCGGCCAGCCTGCGTAGCGCCCTCCACAAGTTTCGGGAGCAGCGTTTCGCGGTAGAGTTCCATTGGTTTGCCGCTGGTGCAGATGAAGCCATCGCCAGTGGCGCCAGCCAGCTTTGCCGCCTGCCCGCCGGTGCCAGCGATATAGATAGGGAGCTGGCCAGGCGGCTTATCATATACTGTTGCGTTTCGTGTGCGGTAGTAGCGGCCTTCAAAGGTGACAAAATCCTCAGTCCAGAGACGCCGCATGAGTATAATAGCTTCCTGGAGTCGGCTATGGCGCTCTTTGAAGCCGGGCCATTCGAAGCCGAGGGGGACCTCATTCATGGATTCGCCGGTGCCGATGCCGAGGAAAACCCGACCAGGGGCAAGTTGTGCGAGTGTGCCCATCGCCTGAGCGACGATGGCCGGGTGGTAACGGAAGAGCGGTGTCACAACGCTGGTGCCGATCTGGATCCGTCTGGTTCGTTCAGCCAGGGCACCAAGCCAGGTAAAGGCGAACGGCGCATGGCCATCGGTATGGCGCCATGGCTGGAAGTGGTCGCTCACGACGACGAAATCGAATCCTGCTTCTTCGGCATGAACGGCAAACTCCAGGAGGTCTCGGGGACCGAACTGTTCTGCGGACGCTTTGTAGCCAAAGGTGTATTGCGCCATGGACGATGCTCCTTCTTGCTATTGCGATCTGGTGCGGGCCTAGATGCGCCGCTCCCGTCCCTGCCAGTACCGCTCCCGCAACTCCCGCTTCAGTATCTTACCATACGCATTCTTGGGCAGCTCCGCCACAAATTCCACCGAACGTGGCTTCTTGTAGCTGGCCAGATGCTCCCGACAAAAAGCGATTAACTCTTCCTCCGTCACCACCTGCCCCGGCCGCAACGCCACCACCGCGTGGACACTCTCCCCCCACAGCGGGTCCGGCACCCCTATCACCGCTACCTCATACACCGCCGGATGCCGCTGCAACACCTCCTCCACCTCCCGCGGATAAATGTTATTGCCCCCACTAATGATCAGATCCTTCTTGCGGTCCAACAAATAGAGATAGCCCCGCTCATCCATCATCCCTATGTCCCCCGTGTGCAACCACCCCCCCCGTAACACCTCCGCCGTCGCCTCCGGCTGGTTCCAGTAACCCGCCATCACTATCTCCCCACGCACCACCACCTCCCCCACCTCCCCCGGCCCCACCTCCCGGTCCGCCTCATCCACAATCCGCACCTCCACATCCGTCCGCGCAACCCCCGCCGACGCCAGCCGCCGCTCCGCCGCCATATCCCCCCCCCCCCGCCGCCCCCCCCCCCGCCCCACGCCTCTCGCCCTCCGCGCCCCCCCCCCCCCCTCCAAACACCACACCCCCCGCCCCCACCC